>WSSedL1B2DRAFT_1000099_pt1 | contig 12832 bp, 7 predicted proteins | sample WetSurSiteL1Bulk_FD_9470 | JGI IMG/M metagenome (IMG submission 9470)
AACGGGAGTCATTTCCCTGTCGATGTCAGTATATCGATTTTCCGGATGGATGGTTCCCTGGTGATGTTCGTTTTACTCTGGGATATCACAGAACGGAAAAACCAGGAGAACCGGTTGAAAGAAAGCGAAAAGAAATATCATGGATTGTTTGAATATACAACGGATGGGATCTTTGTCCTTGATGCACATGGGGATATCCTGGACATCAATACCCGCATGTGTGAGATACTGGATGTCATGAAATCCTCAGTTCTGGATAAGAACCTATTCAACATGGGGTTATTGACCGCGCGATCCCTCCCGGTGGTCATTCAACAATTTGAGCAACTCCTGCGAGAACGGGTCGCAGTGAGTTACTCAACGGAGATAAAGAACCGGCAAGGCCGCGTCCTGGAAGTGGAAATCAGCTCGTTTTTCTTAGTAAAGAAAGATAACGAGGTTGATAATTTTGTGTTGATCGTCCGGGATAACACCGCAAGGAAAGAATCCGAACAGAAACAACGACAGGAACATGAATTGTTCAAAACCTTACTAGGCAATCTCTCAGATTCTGTCTCGTTTAAAGATGATCAACATCGGTTCCTGGTGATCAATAAAACAAACGCATTGATTGGAAATGTTTCCCCCGAAGAGCTCAGAGGAAAAACCGTTTTTGATTTCCTCTCAAAAGAACAGGCACAAAGAATCCATGATGATGAAGATGCGATCATGCGATCTGGCCAAGCGATTGTCAATAAAGTCGAACAAGTTCAACTTGATGATGGTGTAGTGCGGTATGTAATCGTAACAAGATTTCCTTGGTGCAATGCCGAAGGTGAGATCATCGGGACGATGGGGTTGTCACGAGATGTGACCGAATGGAAACACATAGAGGAGGAGCTTGCGAGGAATCATACGATGTTGCAGATGCTTCTCGATGCGATCCCTGATGCAGTCTATTTTAAGGACAATCAGAATAGGTTCATGCTGGTGAACAAGGCGATGGCAAAACGATTCATGGTTCAGCCAGAGAGTATGATTGGGAAGACCGATTTTGATTTTCTTCCCACAGAGCAGGCACAAAAAACTTTGGAAGAAGATGTACGGATTCTGCAGTCAGGATCATCGATTGTTGACTGTGTCGAACCGATTATCGAAAAGGATGCCTCTGAACATTGGTATTCTGTGACGAAGCTGGCTTGGAAGGATCAAAGCGGGAATGTCATCGGTACTCTTGGCCTGTATCGAAATGTGACGGAAGAAAAAAGAATACCGGAAATCAAACAATAAAAGAAGTATTATATCATCTGTGTTCCGTGATCTGATATATCTGATTATTTTCATGATATTTTTCGTAGTACTTTGTTAAAAAATGATATTCTTTCAGGAGGAATATATCATAGGTGAAATAAAAAGTATTTCCGGGGGGTTAAAAACGTTTTCTCCTGTTAAATGCGTTTATTCTCATATTTCTTTTACTTTAAAATGATAAAGATTTCAAGGAGGTGCATCGAGAGAATCCCTCCATATGATAATTTTATAACAAAATTTATATACTAACTAAATCAATATAAGTTTAAGGTTTGATGATGGGGGGCGATCCCTATTTTTCCCATCTCTCCTCACCACCTCCTCCCGGCCTCCCCATCTTCACCTTACATACACCATCTTTTTTTCTTCAACCACTGTTTCAACGCAAAATTTATATTCTGTATTCTTCCTATGTCTACTAATGGGAAAACACGGGCTTCATATGAAAAAAAAATTTCCAGTGCAGGGTATCACACTCTTTCTCGTATATGTTCTCATTGGGACACAACTGATAACATCAACCAGTCAAGCACTCTCAAATGATACTACCAAATATGGTATGGATGAACCACCAACACCACCACAGCAACCGTCGGATGGTCCCGGTGGTTCGAATTACTCGTATGCGGGTGTGCGACAGACACGACACGGATTTGGAGTCCGGCAGTTTTGGATATTCGAACCAAGCGATCCCACACCTGCTACCGCACCACTAATCGTATTCAACCATGGATGGAGCGCTTTTTATCCTTTTTACTATAAAGAATGGATAGTTCATCTGGTGAAAAACGGCAATATCGTGGTGTTCCCTCGGTACCAACTGACTCCTCTTATTGGTACTCGCACAGCGACACAAAACGCAATCCATGCAGTTCAACAAGCAATCGCTATCCTGCAAAAGGGGAATCATGTCACCCCCGATCTTGATAAATTCGCTATTGTTGGTCATTCCCTGGGTGGTGGTATCACTGCGGAGATGGCAGCCTCAGCAGCACGAGAGGGCATTCCACAACCAAAAGCGATTATGCCAGTCCAACCATTTGTCCGGCTTGATACGATGATGGAAGATTTTCATGAGATTCCCGCATCGGCACTTCTGCTGGTGATCGTCGGGGAGAACGATACCATCGTAGGGAACTATTCTGGAAAAACGATTTTTACCACCGCTGATCAGATCCCTCTGAATCAAAAGGATTATATTATTCAACGAACAGATCGTCACGGGAAACCTGCGCTGGTCGCTGATCATGGCGCGCCTCTCTGTATCCCGAAGAGCTCATCGGTGAACGCCATGGATTATTACAGCACCTGGAAGTTGTTTGACGCGTTAACTGATTACGCATTCTATGGTCTTAATCAAGAATATTGTTTAGGTAACACTCCTGAGCAGCGATTCATGGGGTGTTGGAGCGATGGGATCCCAGTCCTTGAACTGGTTGTTACTGATTCTCCTTGATTTCCTTCAAGGCTAATTCTTTCGTTTTGTCGTTTTTACAGATTAGGTTTAAATAGGTTCATTGGCAACGCATATCATGCTATTTAATAACAATAGCAGGATATGAGAGATGGTGAAGAAGAAAACCAAAACAACAAGAACAAAATCAAAAGAAAAAACCATGTATGAAGAAGTCGTGACTGTTCAGGATGATCTGTTTGATCGCTGTGTCCGAAAAGGACTCATTGAAAAAACAGCCTGCGGGTATTACTTTACCCCTGAGTTCTTCGAAACGCTAGAAATCTACGATGACGACTAACGAGGAAAAACATTTTTTCCTTTTTATTGTTTTTTTTTGAAAAACTATATTATCGTTTTTTCTTCTGCTGAAGCCTCAGTCTTGTATACGGTAACAGTCCACCCGCGTCACAGATCGCCAAGATCTCTTTGGGGAGTTTTGGGAACGAAAAAATTTGAGACCCAATGGAAATAGTTCCTCTTTCAACATCCAATGAGACCGTGTCTCCCTTTTTGTACGCCTTCACCGCCTCAGGGCATTCAACGAGGAGAAGCCCTTGATTGATGGAGGATCTGTAGAAAATCCGTGCGAAACTTTCAGCAACAACTGCTCTGATTCCTACCGCTTTGAGTCCCAGGACTGGTTGTTCCCGTGAGCTTCCACAGCCAAAGTTTTTTCCAGCGATGATCAGGTCGCCTTCTTTTACGTTTTTCACAAACAAAGGGTCTAGATCCTCAAGCAGATGTGGTTTGATTTCATCCGCGGTGCTACAGGTATAGGTGTATTTACCGGGAAAGAGCATGTCGGTGTTGATGTTATCTCCGTACTTCCAGATGGTCATTTTTTCGCCTCCTTGCGAGGATCAGTGATCTTTCCATGAATCGCAGACACCGCAACAGTCACCGGGCTAGCAAGATAGATTTCTGCATCTTTGCATCCCATTCGTCCTTTGAAGTTCCGATTTGATGTGCTCAGGCATCGTTCACCAGGTGCCAGCACGCCTTGATGTGCCCCCAGACAGGGTCCGCATCCTGGTGGTAGCACGGTTCCTCCTGCCTCAACCAATGTCGTGATATATCCTTGCTTTACTGCCTCCAGGTAGATGGCTCGTGATGCAGGAAGTAATAATAACCGGACGGTCGGATGGACTTTTTTTCCTTTCAGAATTTTCGCAGCAGCCTGGAAATCAGAGACCCGACCGTTCGTACAGGTCCCTAGCAGGCATTGTTGGATTTCGATTCCTTCGACCTCGGATACTGATTTGACGTTGTCCACACTATGGGGGACTGCAACGACAGGTCCGAGTTGGCTGAGGTCATAGGTCAGCTCTTTGTCATAGGTTGCATCAGGATCAGGGTATACTGGTTTGTATTTCGATTTGGGAACACCAATCGAACGCAGATACTGCTGGGTCACATCATCCACGGGGAACATCGCGTTTTTCGCCCCCATCTCCACGCCCATGTTCGCGATGGTGAATCGTTCATCGACAGAGAATTGCGTAACCGCCCCATGGAACTCCACTGAGCAGTAATCGGCACCTGATGCGGAGACATCACCAATAATCGATAAGATGACATCCTTTGCAGTCACAAATCGAGGGAGCTTCTTCTGTAAAGTTATCTTTATGCTTTGTGGGACTTTAAGCCATGTCTCACCGGTCAGAAGCAACGCGGCTGCCTCGGTCCGGTCGATCCCTGAGGAGAATGCACCGACCGCACCATAGGAACAGGTATGGGAATCGCTCCCTAACAGAAGTGTGCCGGGGAGTGCGAGACCTTTTTCGATGATTATCTGATGACAGATGCCATATCCCACGTCAAAGAAATTGAGGATATTAAACGTCTTGACGAACTCGCGGATCTGTTTATGTTGCACCGCGTTTTTTTCTGCAGCCGCAGGAATCACATGGTCTAAGACAATCACGGGAAGCTCTTTGTTGTAGATTCCATATTCCTTTAATTCTGGTTGGATCTTTGAGATGATTGGTGCTGCATTGTCATGCATCAGCAGATGATCCGGTTGCACGGTAACGATCTGACCGGGTTGGACCTGTTTTTCCCCACCATAGTGGGCAAGGATTTTTTCTGCAAACGTCATATTCATGGTCTTAACCTCCGAGCAATCCACCACGTAGAAAGATTTCTTTCTGAGTCTCTGAAAATGGTTTTGTATTATAATTTTTTTTCTGAGTCTTATCGTTGATAAGACCTTTGATGAAATCAACAGATATCAGGTCCTTGTCATGGAGTTTTTTTGTGATCCCCTCTGAGGTAAGGATTGGCATTCCACTGTTGATGGCGTTCCGCTCATAGATAGCACCAAAGGATTCAGCGATGATGACTCCAATCCCAAGTGCCTTGAAACAATCAACTGCCTGCTGTCGAGAGCTACCACAACCAAAGTTCTTTCCGACGACCACGATGTCTCCTTTCTGTGCTTCTTTTGCGAACTGTTCGTATCCCTTAAGATTCCCGAACGTATAGGGTCCCATCTCAGAGGTGTTGGTGATCGCGAGATGACGATTGTGATAGATCATGTCCGTGTCGATGTTGTCTTTTTGGATGACCCAGACCCTTCCTTCGATTACCAGCGGGGGAACTTTTCGTTCTTTTGTTTGTTCCGGTAGTGTTTTTGTGGAGAGGGGTTCGACTTTCACAGGGACTGGTTTTTTCGGGATCGCGTCACTTGTAATGATGTACCCAGCCACCAGTGATGCGGCAACCGTTTGAGGAGATGCTAAATAGATTTCGCCTTTTCCTTGTTTCCCGGTGAAATTCCGGTTCCCTGTCGAGATGGTCACCTCTCCTTTCCCCGTCTGCCCTATCTGCCCCGCGGCACATCCTGCGCAGCCGGCTGAGCCGACCAGTGCTCCAGCGTCTTTGAAGACCTTCAGGAGTCCTTCTTTGAGGCAGTTGTTCCAGATCATGTCGGTCGCGGGGACGATTTTAAGGATTCTGCCTGGTGCGATGGTCTTGTCTCTCAGGATTGCTGCTGCAGCGCGCATGTCCTCCATTCGACCGTTTGTGCAGGAACCGATGAATCCAGAATCGACTAGGATACCACCGACCGAAGAGACAGCAACGACGTCCTCGGGATGCCCCGGGCGTGCTATCTGTGGTAGGAGTCCAGTGATATCGATCTCAATGCTTCTTTCATACTGAGCATCAGAGTCTGCATGAATTGGTTTAATGGTGATTCCAAACGTGTTCCGGTAGTAATCCATGATTTTTTCGTTAGTCGGAAACAGGAGGATGATTCCACCCATTTCTGTCGCCATGGATGCGATGGTGACCCTTCCATCCAGAGATAAGGAATCGACATAGGGTCCATAGATCTCTGCAGCATAACCAAGAAGTCCGTTCGCCCCGAGCTCTTTGTTGATTTTTAATACAACGTCTTTCGGAGTCGCTGTCTTTGCTGGTGTTCCTCTGAGTATAATTTTTATGGTGGGGGGAACCTTAAACCAGATGTTCCCATGGGCGAATGCGTAGGCGATATCGATATCCCCCATGCCTTGGCCGAAAGCACCAAGCGCACCAAGGATGTTGGCATGTGAATCTGTTGAGACGAAGGTGTCCCCTGGGAACACGAGTCCTTCATCAAAAGCAAGATGGGTGCCGATCCCACTATTGATATCATAGATTTTTATCCCATGTTTTCGTGCAAACACGCGGCAGATCTGCTGATTCTCCGCGTATTTCTGGTCGCATCCACCTGGGTTGCAGTCAAAGGTGAAGAACGTGTGTTTTGGATCATGGATCGGGAGATGTTTTTCTTCAAGGTGTTTGACAACATTTGCGCCACCGAAATCACGGGCGACCCGTACATCGATAGAGACATCGATGATATCGTTTACTGTCGCAGTGGTCTTGCAATGAACTTCAAAGATTTTTTGGATGATTGTTTTCCCCATGGTCCTTTTTTCTCCAGTGTTTTTTCCAATCGTTCCTCGGTGTTATCGCACATCATCTGAGACTATGAAAATGTTGTGGTGACGGTCGTTCTTTTTTCCGATTGTGTTAGGAAGAATCCTGACCATTTATTATGTTTATTACCTAAAAATATGTAAAATAAACAAAAAAAGAACAACAAATTATATATACTAATTCACCCTAATAATATAGAGGGCAGAAAAAAGGTTATAAGCTATATTAAGGAAGAGGTGAAATAAATATGAAAAAATTGTTAGTGTTGGTTCTAACAATATTGACATGTATTAGCATGTCAGGAATAGCTGTTTCGTTAACCGACAATTATGACCCGAACAAAATAACATTTACTTCTCAAAAGAGCACAATATCCGAAAAAACATCATCAACAACTATGGAGCAGGTAAAAAAATCGGTCTACACATACCTCAACATGGAGGAAAACCCCTACAAGACCGATCAAGAAAACCTGGATCGCGCTATCACAGTTCCTTGGGTAAAACCCGCCAGTACACTCTTCGAATGGTGGATTTACGTCGAATACGATGGGAACGCGTTTGAAAAACAACTCGACATTTCCATTACTGATTTTAAACAGAAATTCCTTAAACATCCCTATTACTGCGAGGACGTTTTTTTCAACGTTGATGCTGACCCTGAGGACGATCTGAAAGTGTCTTTTGGATTCTACTGGGAAAGCATCGTAAACACAAAAACAAATGTTGAACATAAATCCCTAGAGGACATGGTTCGAGTTCGACAGATGAACAACGGACCTTCCGATCTATATGCCGGTCTTGAGGTCTGGTCTGAAATCCATGTGAACTGGGGGTTGATAAACGCATATAATCAAGATAATGAATTTTCTTATTATAACTCTGTGCTGCATCCTACACAGCAGAGTACCCAACCATTTAAGCCATTGATTTTGTTCTTGAATCTTTTAAAACAAAAAATGCAGCAGATCACCCAGATTGGGCATGTCCTTCTTACCAGTATCCTGGATCATCTTATCCTGAGATCTCCGGCGGAGCCCTTACAAGGTCAACTTTCTCAGACCCCTCGTAGACTTACAGCAGATAATGATTATATCGCCGTCGGAGTCGGGTATCGCACACTCCCCGGGCAACGAATACCTCAGTATGTAGAAAAACGGTTTGCGTTTGCAAAAGAAGACATCTTCAGCCCAGCCATCTTCCAACAGGTCATGAAGACCGAACCAAGTGGAGTCGACCCCTTGGAATTGCTCTACGGGTTCCGGGCGTATAACGGGAGTACAAATGACCTGAAATACGATATCGCATTCTCGGTGCAGTTCTCTCCGTTTGTCACGTTGACCACACAGTTCATCCCTCTAGGTGGCTATATTTATTATCATTTTGACACAGAAAGCCAACATGCAAGTGAAACCACAATAACATACTCCTCTGATATCCATCTCGGTGAGGGGGACGGTGTCAGCCTCTCCCTGGTGTTCGATAAGATTGATAACAGCATGGGGCAGACCGGTAAATGGATGAGCTTTGGCCTTCGAAGGGACCCTCATGGGTTTGATTACGAGGCGAACGCGATTTTTAATGTCGCAGTCATCGTTGATTCCCCCTGGTTCAGCCAGAAGGTCCGTATCAATGGCCTGCCGGAACAGCTCTCCTATGAATGGAAGATATTTGATGATTTTGAGGTGACCTTCGTCCAAGGGGAACTCTTCTATGTCAATGTGCGGGGTTACGCGGATGTGACGATGAGCAGCCCGATAGGCGAGATCATCGTGTATTATCCGAAGCTGCGGAACCCCAGTGATGAGGATGTACCATTCCTTCAGGTAAACAATATTCCTAGCTCGCGGCGACTCGAAGCAAAAGCGACACTGAACATCCAGAACAGCAGCATGCTGCGGATTGATGCTGATGGATATGTCGATCTGACAAAGAGCGGTTCACTTGGTGATATCATCGTATATTACCCAAAAGCAGACCCTGCTGATCCAAGTCTTGCCCTTATGAAAGTACCTGCGGGCAGCATCAATAGCCAACGAGTCAGCGCAGAGGCGACCCTGTATGTCGATGCGAATAACTTCAGCAACATCAACAATTATGTGTATGGGAAGATCCAGCGGCAGGCGGACTCGAATTTCAATGAGCTAGGCCTGTACCTTCCGAACGTTGCCGTACCGCTTGTTCAAATCACGGACATCCCTGCGAATGCGTATGCAACAGGAACGTTTTGGTGGAATCAGCTGAAAGGGTTTGGCCGGGCTGAGCGGTCCTCGGCAAGCCAGAACCCTGACCCGGTGCATTTCAACCTGGTCTTTGACACCCTAACACTCAGTGATGTCTTCAGTATCGGTGATGGGCATGTGCAGACCGATTTTAAGATAGCGGAGGATGGGTATTTTAAATTCGACACCGCCCATGATATCCTAGGGAATATGTTCTCTGCTGGGAATTCAGCGACCGGTAATTCACTGACGATTGGAGCCAGTACGGTCTCAGCCCAGAACTTTGAGGCAGCATGGGGGTTGAACACGTCGAGTCCTGAGCCGCAACTTGAAAGTCTGGCATTGACTGGTTCTCTCAATGCATTAAATGATGTTGAGGTCGCCATCGCTCTTGATGGTGAGGTCGTGGATTTCACAGGAGACTGGTCCCTTGGTGAATCTGGTGGTTTTTCGGTTGATCTGGCGCAGAACGCTGACATGCGTGTTGATTTCATCCATTTGAACAACATCAGTGGGAGGCTTGATCTTAACGGGTATGTTGTGTTGAGCGACAACCTGCATTATGATATGAGCTGGAAATGGAAACAAGGGGAAAGCCTGGAAGACCCTGGGTATTTTAAAATAAATGAAGGGACCAACGATCCGAACCTCAAGGAAATCGGTTTAGATTTTGTGTATAAGGATGAATCGAGCGTCGACCGATGGGGTGCGGATGTCACCTTGTCTAATTTTGCAATCTACATCTGCGTTGAATGGTACTGGCAGAATGGGTTCCATATCTGGCCGGTGATCCAGGTCGGTGGCAATCTTGCGTTTAATGCGTTATTGAATTATGATTGGTACCAGGTGTGGCCTTAGGTACTTGGGAAAAAAGGTGCATGAATATGGGAAGAGATATGAGTAAGAAAAAATCTGGCAAGCTAGTCGTGGTCTTGTTACTCGTCACATGTATGATGTTTTCTGCAGCCCAGGCAGTATTGATATCCTATGGTCCGTTGGGTGATCCTGGATTGAAAACATCCTCATCGCTTCCCCTGCCGTTGCTTGAGGATAATTACTACACCTGGGAGGATCTGTTCACCGATGCCACAAAGGTGGATCCTTCGATGTCATATAATTATGAGATCACTGGTGGAGCGGTGCAGATGAAGGATACCTATCCTCTCTGGACGGATCCTGCCTGGACTCGGATGAAGCAGATCACGATTACGAATAACGCTGGGGAGGTCTTGTATGATTATGCACTGCGTCTTCTCATCCCGTATGATGCTGATATGCGACCGGATTATGGTGACGTCCGCTTCAAACATGACGGCAGTGGAGATGTGACCTGCAATTATTGGGTGGAGTCCTCTGATGCGAGCAGTGCAACAGTCTGGGTGAAGATCCCCTATGTTTCCATGGGGACTAGCAAAATGTATTTCTTCTACGGGAATCCAGCTGCGACAAGCCAGAGCAATTTCTACGGGGTGTTCACGGTATGGGACGAGTACTGGCCGAACGATGAGCAGATCTCGTATCATTCGAATAACGAGGGAGCCTGGGATTCCGATGTGAGCTTTGGTGATAATGACTTCCTGGTCTGCTGGGAGGAGGGACAACCGTACTATCCACCATACACCTGGGGATTCAAACAGGAGATTCGAGCATCCATGTATGACTCTGACGGGAGCCGGGTGGTGTTTGATACTCTAGTCTATGCAGATAATTCGGTGTACTATCGCAATGAGAACCCATCGATTGACTATGGTGCTGGGAAGTTCTTTGTCGCCTGGGAGCATTACGACACGATCGCGAACCCAACGGTCGCAACCGAGGATATCAAGGCACGGACCGTGGTGCGAAACGGTGATCAACTGACCCTGGGAAATGTTATCAGCGTCTGTAGCGCAACGGATTGCCAAGCAGATGCGAACGTGCAATTCGACTCCGTGAACAATCGGTTCGCGGTCGTCTGGGAAGATGCTCGTAATGGGGAGACGAACTATAATCTTTACGGACGATTATATGATAGTAACGGAAATCCTGTTGGTGGTGAGAAAAGCATCTGTACCGCAGCGAACAGCCAGTGTGAACCATGGGTTGCGTTCGATCCGGTTCATGCGCAGTTCATGATCGTCTGGGAAGAGGGTATCACCCCTGATAACGGGCCTTTTAGCATCAAAGCAGGGCTCTATGATAGCTCCCTGACACAGATCGGGAACACCATCACCATTGCGATCGGCACCGATAGCATGGATTACAATTTTCCCTGCGTCGAGTTTTCAGTGCCGACCCAGCAGTATCTCATCACCTATAACAATGATGACATCAGCGCTGATGACTGGTGGGGGAACATCTGGGGGACGATTTATGATGATGCAGGGAATGTTGTCGTGCCTATCTTCCCGATCAAATCCGGGGAGTTTGTCAGAACCGATATCGTCCCATACCTGACTTCTTCGTTTTTGGTGTCTTACAACAGCAAGAGTGTCTCTGGGGGATCTGGTTTAATCTGGGGAAAACTGATATCCTCTGACGGAGAGGTGTTCACTGGTGATGTACAATTCTCCGCCAGTACCGCTGCAGAGGCGGATTGGGCGGTCATGGCGGTCGGGAACGATAAGGTCTTTGTGACCTGGGAGGACATCCGGGTCTACTATCCATATCCATGGAATGACATTTCAGTTGATTCGTTTGGGAATCTCTGGCGGTTGAACATCCCCAGCGGCTCTGAGATGACCTACGCAATTGGGGATGAAAAAATGCTTCTGCTTGAGGCGCAGATCACCTCTATTCCGATTGATCCGGAGAATCTCCTGGCCTGGTATGATTTTGACGCGGTTTTTGATGGGACAATCAGTTTTGATGTGTTGAATGGAGCGGGAGATGTGGTTCTTCTCCCGGGAGTGAGCCCGGGGCAGTCCCTCCAGGCACTTGATCCGGTCCCCTTGCGCCTCCAGGCGCATTTCACGAGGAATACCCCTTCGTATTCACCGAGACTTGAAAGCTGGAACGTCCGGTTCATCGGCATTGATGAGGTGCCACCAGTGACGGTCCTTGATCATATCGCAGGCACGCAAGGTCTGAACGGATGGTACACCAGCCAAGGAGTCACCGTCTGGTTGAACTCGTATGATCTTCCTGAGGGGACGGGGAGTGGTGTGAACCATACCTATTACACGTTGAATGATGAGCAAATGCAAGAATATGACACGGGGAACGGTATCTCTCTGGTGGTGACCCAGGATACGCAATGGATGGGGATCTGGGAGATCACGTTCTGGTCCGTGGACCGTTCTGGGAACAGTGAGGATAACACCCAACCGGACAATACCATTATGATGAAGATTGATGCGGAACGACCGTATGTGGAGATTTCCGAGCCTATCGATGAACAGGAAGTCAACCTGCCGTTCTGGGTCCGGGCGAACGCCTCCGATAATGGGGTCATTGACCGTGTTGAGTTCGATATCGAACCGTTCGGGCAGCACCCAGGTCTCCCCTATGTGGATACCGAACCACCCTTTGAATGGCTCTGCAACATCTCTGAGATGACCGGAGCAGGCCGCAGTTCTGATGGTGCGCAGACGCTTGGCATCAACAAGATGATTCGCGCGCGGGTCTATGACGAGTCTGGGCAGGTCTGGACCGATGAGCATTGGATCTGGATCAATAATGCAGAAAGTTATGGGAAACGGCTGCTGATCGGGTTCCTGAAGGATCGGAACATCACTGATACACAGATTACCTTTACGACCCGTTGTATCCTGTCCATCACACTGGATACCTTTATCCCTGCGTTGTACACCTCCCATGAACAGTTCGTGGTGTCCCAGAGCAATAAACTAGGCTATATTGGGCCATTAGGGATCATCGGGTTCTTTGATACGCACGTGGTAGGAGAATAGGAGACAGTCTCCTTCCTCTTTCCTTTTTTTTCTTCGAAAGCACCCTTG
>WSSedL1B2DRAFT_1000100_pt1 | contig 12819 bp, 12 predicted proteins | sample WetSurSiteL1Bulk_FD_9470 | JGI IMG/M metagenome (IMG submission 9470)
CGGCAATGAGGAGAGGACCGGATGCAGACCGGATCCGCGATGACAAGGAACTGCGCAGGGAACGCCAGATGATGGGAGTGAAAATGTACGGTTGTCCCTGTGTAATTTATATTTATACAGACAGGTCGTTCTTTACGCAAGACGGCCAGGGGACGAATGCTTATCCAGTGTTTGATTGCGGCCTGGCTGCGGAAAATATCATGCTGGCAGCGGTCCAGTTTGGCCTGGGGACAACTCCGGCAGCGCAGGCGGTACCTTATCCTGATATAGTTCGTAAAGTGTTGGGATTAACCGAGTCCAAATTAATAGTCCTGGGAATTTTCATCGGTTATCCGGATACTACTAATCCCCAATATAACGTTTATTCCGGACGGGAAGAATTCGACAAACTGGTAAAATTCTTCAAATAATAAAGCGGTTATAGTTCCTCGGAAGCTGTGTCGATGAAGAATTCGGGGATATCATGGCGCTGAATATAACTGGATACCCCGTGTTCTTTGAGCCAGTTGACGGCTTTTCGGGAATCACTGGCAACCTTTGCTTTTTCACACATTTTAAGACGATACTTAAACCGCCAATAAGCAAATTCTTTCATTTCAGTGAGTTCGATAGACTTGATCTGGGGATAATTATTTTCTTTCCGGAAGTGCCTGAGCATAATGGAAAAAGTCGTACCATAGATCCGGCGATATGATTCATTGGTTGCTTCAGCTTCGCGGGCATAACCCCAGGCCCTTTTTTCTTTCCTGACTTCCTCTTCGACGGCAAACACCAAAGCTTCTTCAGCCGTGATTCCATAATAATAATTAAGGTATTGATGATATTTGGCGTTGCCGATAAGCTCAATAAATCTATCCGATGATAGATTTATTGGGGGGACACCCCGGTAAAGGAAATTATCCTTTTCAACTTCAGAAATCAACCCCGGGAGAGTGTCACACAACCGTTCCGCAAGCAACATCCAGTCGAAGGCTTCACCGGCAATGAGGTAACGATAACGGCGCCCGTTACTGGATTCCTCGGCTTTTTTCCACAGCCCAATTGATTCAAGTAAGGAAATATACCAGTGTTGGCCATTTCGGACTGACTGTTCAAAATGGTCAATCGCAGGGTCTGTTTCAGATAAAGCGGTATCAGGATTAATTGAACTATTACCTACTTCTTCCATATCACTATTGTATCCGGGTCAGGTTTTAAAAACATCTTTATAGCACTCTTGAGGGAATTTAGCGTTGGACAATGACGGCAAGTTCTTCGGATAGTTGTTCAATCGTAAAGGCGACTTTCCGGTAAGCCCGTATCTTGAAGATGTTTTCCTCTTTCATCTCAAGTAAGCAGGTGATATCTGTAAAAACTTTAGCAATCTCTTTGTTGTTCATGCCCAACCAAACCTGCTAAAGTCAACAACCTGATCAAAATAATGACAATGCCGGCTAAATGGCCCGCCACAACCCAGGAAAATCGGACCTGGTAGCCTTATGACTCTCGGCTTTCCTTTCGACAACAGAAGGAGTGACTGCGGGCGTAGCTGTAGTTGATAGATCACCGAGAAAATGGGTGCGTTGATTTTTCTCTTTTAAGTTACTGAAGAGATACCGGTTAGCAGTCCAAAATTCTGCATCCATCAATTCAGCAAGGGCTAGATAATACAAATCGGTAATATGAGTCAGATCATACTTTCCAATCAAATCCCAGGCGGTTTGAGTAAGGGAAGGAGGATTCACGATGTTGATACCTATCTGCCGGTAAAATTGGAAAGCTTGTTCTCCCTGCTGCGGTAATAAAAGTTTCATCTGCATCATTTTCCTGATGAAAGCAGTCATATCGATATCCAGTAAAGGCGGGCTAATAATCTGAATGCCGGCATCATCCCATTTTTTAAGGAGNGAGTCNGCAATTTGAGATTGAGGAGTGGGTATGATCCATCGTAAAGCAATACTGGCATCAATACATATTTGGGTACTCACTTGTGTACTCATCGATTAGTCTCCCCGTAGTTGTCCAATATATTTCTCAACATCCAGTTGTCCGGCTCGCTCACGGATTTGTTCACGCAAGGTCAGGCATTTGCTGATGATTTCTTTTCGGTTGAAAGGTTGTTTGATAGTTTGAGAATCAGACTTGGGTTGTTCCGTATCCCCGGTACTACTATCAACNTCCTCTTGATGTGGAACCATCATACCAAGGCAGAAATTTTGAAGTATGCTTCTTTTAACAAAAAGCTGATTACCAAGCTTTTCAGCGGGTAGCTTGCCACTCCATATCCAGCGCCGGATAGTTTCCGGATTTCGATCACATTCTTTAGCAGCTTCACGGACACTTATCAGTTTATCATCAGTATCGATTTCCATTAATTCCTCCAGGAGCGTTGTAGTAGACGACAATATATTTTATGGCTTTTAGGATTGTAGAGAGTTATTCCGTTAATATCAAGTTATCAATCCCAAAACAACCTGCTATTTTCCATGACAGTGTTTATATTTTTTACCACTGCCACAGGGGCAAGGGTCATTCCGGCCGACTTTACGGACACCATCAGGAGCATTGGAAACCGGTTTACTATCTCTACCGGAAATGACTTGAGCCATGGGGGATGGCGCCGGCTGCCTGGGAGTTTGCCGGCTTCCGTCCTGAACGACGGCAACATGATAAATCATGTGGGCAACATCATGTCGGATACTAGAAATCAGTAAATCTAGTTGCTCACCACCAAGCCTTCGGTATTCATCAATAGGTTTAGTTTGTTGTAAACCTGCAAAACCTGCTTGCTGCCGTTTTTCTTCCATCACTGAGACATGTTCAATCCACAGATTGTCGATAATGCGGAGCATCACCAACCTCTCCAGGATTCTCATGTTCTGGGGATTATATTGCTGTTCTCTTTGACTGTAAATAGATTCAGATAACGCAAGCAGTTTTTCTTCCATNTCTTTAGGTTTACTCGCGCTTGAGTCCNTCATATTTATATCCGGTGGTACCGGAAGAATCGAATTCACATCAATAAGAGTACCTTTGATATCCCATTCTTCAGCGCCAACAGTCGAATGGGAACCGATAATTTCTTTTATCTCATCTTTAACCATAGAAAGGATATTGGCCTTAAGGTCAGCCCCGCTGAGTATCTTGCGCCTTTCATTGTAGATGAGTTCCCGGTGTTTATTGACCACATCGTCAAATTCGACCAGTTGTTTACGAACATCGAAGTGATATCCTTCAACCCTGACCTGGGCGCTCTCGATAGCACGGTTCACGAGTTTGTTTTCAATGGCGGTGTTCTCATCCATGCCAGCCATCTGCATAATGCCGCGGATACGGTCGCCGCCAAACCGTTTCATGATATCGTCATCGACTGAGACGAAAAAGCGGGTACTGCCCGGGTCACCCTGGCGCCCGGCGCGGCCGCGTAACTGGTTATCGATACGCCTGGCCTCATGCCGCTCGGTACCGATAATATGCAAACCGCCCAGATTGATGACTTGATCATGTTCTTTTTGCCATTCACCCTGGGGATGTATCTGGGGATTACCGCCCAGGATAATGTCGACGCCGCGGCCAGCCATATTGGTGGCTACCGTGACGGCACCTAACCTCCCGGCTTCAGCAACGATCCCTGCTTCTTTCTGTGCATTCTCAGGTTTAGCATTTAAGACTTTAGCAGTGATACCTTTCCGTTTTAACATATCAGCGAGCATTTCCGAGGTCTCGATCGCAACGGTACCGATTAGCACTGGCCTTTTTTGGGAATTCAATTCGACCACTTCATTGACGACCGCACCGAACTTACTTTTTTCATCCTTAAAAATACGGTCGGTGTAATCTTTGCGAATCATAGGTCTATTCGTCGGTATCTGGACAACTTCAAGTTTATAGATTTTATGAAATTCTTCAGCTTCAGTTTGGGCAGTACCAGTCATACCTGATAACTTGTTATACATACGGAAATAGTTCTGGAAAGTAATTGTGGCATAAGTCATCGATTCACGTTGGATACGCAGGTCTTTCTCTTCCAAACTTTCTTTAGCTTCGATTGCTTCATGCAACCCTTTGGAGTAACGCCGGCCGTGCATTAACCGGCCGGTGAATTCATCAACGATGACAATACTTTTCTCCCCATTCTGACTTTGGAAAATAATATAATCGCGGCCCTTTTCGAACCAGGACTTGGCGAGAAGAGACTGGTTAAAAACAGAAAGAATGGAATCTAAACGGAGATTCTCATGATGGTCGAAATAGCTTGAGTTTTCTTTCTCCTCCCGGTTGAACAACTCAACTTCACTCAGATTGAAGGCTCGGGCAAGTTTTGCCAACCCTTTTGAAGTACCCTTAACCGTGTGGCTTTTCTCGTATTTTATATAGTCGACCTCATTTTCCAGGGCAGCTTCTTCTTCTCTCTCCTCAGGAGTGCTTGGCTCATGATGTAATGTCTTGTGCTGCATTCCCCGTACAATCACGGCTATTTGTCGATATTGTTCCTGTTCTTTTTCCTTTTCGTCATTTTTAGGAGGAGGGCCAGAGATGATAAGAGGAGTACGTGCTTCATCGATGAGCAGGTTATCGACTTCATCAACGATGGCATAATTAAGGGGACGCTGGACGCATTGCTTGAGGTCCAACACCATATTGTCCCGCAGATAATCGAACCCGAATTCGTTGTTCGTACCGTAGGTAATATCAGCTTCATACGCTTCTTTTCGGGTTACCGGCCTTAGATATTTGAAAGCTTTGTCAGCAGAATCATAAGCGGGGTCGAAGATAAAAGAAGGAGTATGATTCTCGGCAGTTTGGCTATGGATAGCCCCGACGGAAATGCCAAGGGCGTGATAAACCGGACCCATCCAATGAGCATCACGTTTTGAAAGGTAATCGTTCACTGTGACGAGATGGCAACCCTTCCCGGTAAGGGCATTAAGATATAAGGGTAGAGTAGCTGCTAAAGTTTTACCTTCACCAGTCTTCATTTCAGCGATCTTACCCTGGTGCAGGACAATACCACCAAAAACCTGAGAATCGAAATGTCTTTGTCCGATAGTACGCCTGGCAGCTTCACGAACAACAGCGAAAGCTTCCGGTAGGAGTTCATTCAGGGCTTCCTTTTCAATATCCCGGCGTTCATCCTCTAAGTGAACGATTTTCTCTTCCAAACTTTTAATACGGGTGTTGAGTTCATCCCGTTCCATTTCGTCGCTGGTATTCAGCTTGTTTTTTGCTTCTTCAATATCAGATTGATTTTGTTTAATTTCCGCGATGGTATCTGAGGTTGCTTTATTCAGATAGTCTTTGAATTCGCTTGTTTTTACTTTAAGCTGCTCATCACTTAGAACACTCATCTCAGCTTCGAGCGCTGTTACCTCATTCACCAGTGGGCGAAGCCGCTGGATCTGTTTCTCATTAGAGTCAGTAAGATTACTTAGCCATTTAAACATAGTTTTACCTGCAACTTATTACTTGATTTTCTTGAACCAACTGCAATCCTTGTAAGCAATATTCTTCAGAGGCAAATATCGTTAGAATATACTCTAAGTGAAAGATCAGCTCAACATCACCAGATAGAATTTGTTGGTATATAAAAGTGCTTTTCAATTTATTACAGTATTCGGCGATACTGGTTTACTACTTATTCCCATTGAATAATTCACCTACCGATTGCCCGGTATGAATCCGGTGTATTGCTTCACCAAGTAATGAAGCCATAGAAAGGACCGTGATCTTACTAATCTGTTTTTGTTCGGATAGGGGCAAACTATCAGTAACGACCACTTCTTTTACCGGCGAGGAGGATATCCGCTCGATCGCCGGACCGGAAAAGACGGCATGAGTAGCGCAGAAATACACTTCCCGGGCTCCTTTTTCAATAAGAGTGGTGATGTTATTAGTCAAGGTCCCGGCAGTGCTTATTTCATCGTCAACGACGAGAGCTGATTTTCCCGCGACATCACCAATTACCATCAGGATTTGGGAACAATCGTCATTGCCGGAGCGATGTTTCTCCATGATTGCCAGAGGAGCTTTCAACCGGTTTGCAATATCACGGGCACGTTTGGAAATACCGGTGTCAGCAGCAACAACAACCAGGTCATTTGTAAACTGCTTTTTCTTGAAATATTCTACCAGGAGATATTGACCGGTTAGTTCATCAACCGGGATATTAAAAAATCCCTGGATTTGAGATGAATGAAGGTCAACGGTAAGGACACGATTAGCACCGGCTACGGTTAGTAAGTCCGCCAGTAAACGGGCGGTTATAGGTACGCGCGGTTGGTCTTTTCTATCCGAACGGCCGTAAGCATAATAAGGAATTACTGCGGTAATGCGTTCAGCGGAAGCACGCTTAAGGGCATCTAACATAATCAGTAATTCCACCAGGTTCTGGTTCACCGGTGAAGCCAGAGGTTGGATGACGAATGTATCTCGAGAACGAACGTTCTCGAGTATGCGGACGAAAATATTTTCATTAGCGAATTGAAAGACTTCAGCTTTACCCAACGGGATACCTATGTATTCAGCTACCTTTTGTGCTAATACCGGATGAGCGTTTCCGGTGAAGACCTTTAATTCATCCATGAAAAGAACTACCTCCTGATTTCAGGTGATGGCAGAATCATTATATCACTAATGCTTTGCCGACTCACGCCTGTCTTAAGTTGATCCAGTAAACCGTTAAGGTGCATTGAAGAGAATCAGTAAACGATTGTATACTCAACCTATACTTAGTATTCAGCGGGGGGTATCATGAAGGCAACGGAAGGAAAGCTCGGGCGTGTTTTTGTACTACGCCTTGATGATGGCGATATTATTCCCGGATGTATCGAAAAATTTGCGTATGAAAATGATATAAATGCGGCAGAGATAATTCTGGTGGGGGGTGTCGGGGCAGGCGAGGTAGTCGTTGGACCTCATGAATCTGATAAAATGCCGCCGGCACCCATGATGCTGCCTGTTGACGGTGCTCATGAAGTGGCAGCAGTTGGTCTGATAGCTAAAGACACAACCGGCAAACCGATATTACATATTCATGGTGCGATGGGACGTTCCGGACAAACCTTGACCGGCTGTTTCCGGCCTGGAGTAACAACTTGGCTGGTAGCTGAAGCAGTGGTAATTGAGTTGCTGGATGTGAACGTGTTCCGGCGGCTTGACACAAAAAGCGGATTCACTTTGTTAGACATTCAGGTATGATGAAGTATAGGTTTACTCCAGTTATCCAGCCATGTGAATGCCTGATTTAGTCACCGATTAGTAGAAAAAGCCGGGTATTTCTTTAAAGCTACTGGGGAACAACTTAAGAATGAAGGGAAAATAATCAAGTAAGACTTTTGCAATCCATGATTCGGTGACCAATCCTTCACCGAAGAACTTGATAATAACGGCGAATAGAGCACCGATAAGTAATACCCCGACGACCAGCCCCAAAAACCCGCCGGCGGCTTTATCGATACATCCTAAATGAACTGCTGAAAGTAAGGCTTTTAACACAGATCCGATTATGATAGCGACAATAAAAACAATTACCATGATCAAGGTAAAGGCGATGATATTAGCGATGCTGGGATTGGATACGAATTTCAATAGTGCACTGACTTGAGAGTATATATTAGAAGCGAGAAGGATCCCGATAACAGTCCCTAAGAGGGAAAAAAACATCATGACAAAACCCTGTATAAATCCTAAAATAACCGCTCCGGCCAGAGCAACAATGATAACAATATCTATCCAGTTCATATTTGGCCCCCCCCTGAAAATAATTTCGAGGAATCATTTCTTTATGAAAAAGCTTTGACACTAATATATACGATTGTAATAATATAGTTACTAGTTAGTCCATTTCAAATATCATAAGAAATTCAATAACCGGGTGATACTAAAATGTTCAATGAAGAAATAACGTTAACCAATATACTACATGTAGGATTAGTGCTGCTAGTTTCCTTAGTCCTTGCCTGTATTTTTGTATTTTTTATCAATAGGATACTAAAAAGATGGTCGAAAAAAACAAGTACAGTATTGGATGACTTGATTTTTAGGGCTATTGAGTGGCCGGTCTTCACGGCGATATTGATAGCCGGTTGTTATTTTTCAGTGGCTTATCTTCCTTTCCAAGCAGAAGTGGATTACGAAATAAGCCGGGTTTTACAATTGGCCTTTATCATACTCGGGGGATTTAGCGTTGTAGCGGTAATAGATGCGTTATTCAGGTGGTTTAAACTGGAGGTTACCGCAAAAACCAATACCCCGATCGACGACTGGATAACCATCTTCGTCAGGATTATCTCCCCCGTTATTTTGGGCCTGCTTACCCTAATTGCCTCTTTGGAACTCTACAATATCGATGTCCAATGGTTGAAACAATGGTTAGTGACATATGGAATCGAGATATTAGTGGTTTTGGTGATATCGATTATTGCCCTGTTTATTCTAGGCATAATAGGGTCAAAAGCAATTGTGATGTATATCGCCAACAAACCTCCTGAGCAACCAGTTGATGAAGTGAAAAAACGAGCTAATACTTTATCCGGGGTCATTATTACTACCGGCCAAGTACTGATAATTGTGATAGCGCTCTTTATCATACTAGCTGAATTTGTAGACGTTACTCCGGCATTAGCCAGCGCCGGAGTGGTTGGGATTGCAATAGGACTGGGAGCTCAAAGCATGGTAAAAGACCTGATCGGTGGATTTTTTATCGTAATGGAAAATCAATACCGGATCGGTGATGTAGTCAACATATCCGGTATTGGAGGACTTGTAGAAGACCTGAATCTGAGAAGAACTATTCTTCGAGATATGGACGGAACAGTACATTCCATACCAAACGGACAAATCACAGTAGCCAGTAACTTAACCAAGGACTTCTCCCGTGTAAACCTGAATATCAGTGTTTCATATGATACGGACCTGGATCACGCAATTGAAGTAGCGAACCGGGTATGCCGGGAAATGGCTGAGGAACCGGAATGGGCAGTGCTGATTAACAAAGCACCTTCGATATTACGCGTGGAAAAACTAGGTGATTCTGGAATCGACCTCAAAATAACTGGAGAAACAAAACCTATACAACAATGGGCAGTAATGGGTGAGTTGCGTAAGAGACTTAAAAAAACATTTGATCAAGAGGGTATTGAAATACCGTGGCCTCATACCAAGGTGTATTTTGGAAATTCTCTGNTACAAAATGAACAAACAAAGAAAAATTAACGGAGCTATCTTTCTAGACTACCTTCTTTGCATTTTTGGGTGATGCAAACCTTGACCGGGACTTAAGAAATAGTATATACAATAAGGTGAAAAGGAAGTTGTATGCCAGTTATCACAATCAGGGGACTAACAGGCAGTGGAGCCGGAGAGATTGGCCATGAGGTTGCCAGGCTGATAAACGGCGATTATGTGGACAGGGAAGTGATAGCCGAGGTAGCAGAGTTGCTTAAAAGGCCGGAAGAACAAATCGCGGCTAAGGAGAAAGAAGCCCCAGGCCTGTTATACCGGATAATGAATCCTCTACGTAAAGCGTTATCCGGCTCCGGAAAAATCGAAAGCGCGTACATGAGAACCTGGGAAGAGCCTTTGAATGATGAAGAGTATCTTTCTGCCCTGGAATCTGTGATTCGAGATCTGGCACTTGAACCGAACATAGTGATCGTTGGCAGAGGCAGTCAGCACATTTTGAGAAATAATCAGTCGGTACTCCATGTATTGGTGATAGCACCGATGGAGGAACGCCTGAACAGGATAACGGCGGAGAAACAGATAGAGCGTGATGATGCCGTCCGCTATATCGAAGAAAATGATAATAGCCGTAAAGCTTTCGTACAGCGTTTTTTCCAGAAGGATTTCGAAGATCCGTTGTTATATGACCTGGTTGTTAATACCAAGTACATTACCAGTACTGTAGCGGCACAACTCATTCATAAAGCTGCCACAGAGAAAAATCCCTGGAATTAACCACTAAAAAATACCAGTGACTTAATCTTCCGTTTAAATACATACTATTAATCGGTTCAATATTTCCTATTGATTGATGCCTTTCTATTTTTACGGTTATACTATTAATATCGTGTGAGGTTATAGAATGCCCGAGTTCGAATTAATCGCTGATTATGAAATGACCGGTGATCAACCTCAGGCAGTTGATAAACTAGAAGCTGGAATACGAAAGGGACATAAATACCAGACACTGCTGGGTGTAACCGGAAGCGGTAAAACATACACTATGGCTAATGTTATCACTCGTGTTCAGCGGCCGACACTGATTATCAGCCATAATAAAACCCTGGCAGCGCAACTTTACAGTGAGTTCAAGGATTTTTTCCCTCATAACGCCGTCGAATATTTCGTCAGCTATTACGACTATTATCAGCCGGAAGCTTATTTACCGCAGACAGATACATATATTGAAAAGGATGCTGATATCAATGACGAAATCGATAAGTTACGCCACGCTGCCACCCGGTCTTTATTCGAACGGCGGGATGTGATTATTGTGGCCTCGGTTTCGTGTATCTATGGCCTGGGTTCCCCTGAGGAATATAATAAATTTATCCTTGAACTCAATAAGGGCACGGCATACAACCGTTCCCGGATATTACACCGTTTAGTCGATATGCAATATGAACGGAACGATATTGATTTTTCACGCGGAAAGTTCCGTGTCCGGGGAGATACCCTGGAAATTCAACCGGCATATGATGAACTGGCAATACGAGTAGAATTTTTCGGTGATGATATTGAGCGGATTGTGGAAATCGATCCGTTGACGGGGGAAATTGTCGCACAGCTTGATACCATTTCCATCTATCCGGCCAAACATTTTGTGACCTCTGCAGATAAGCTTGACCGTGCCATCGAGTCGATTCGCCAGGAATTACACGGAAGGCTGGATGAATTTAAGAAACAGGGAAAAGTACTGGAAGCCGCGCGTTTGGAGTCCCGTACCAATTATGACCTGGAGATGTTGCGAGAAGCCGGTTATTGTTCCGGGGTTGAGAACTATTCACGTCATCTTCTTGAAAGAGCACCGGGTAGCCCTCCATGGACTTTACTGGACTATTTCCCGGATGACTTTTTATTGTTTATCGATGAATCACATATGTCGATACCACAGATACATGGTATGTATGGAGGAGACCGTTCCCGTAAACAAACCTTGATTGATTTCGGTTTCCGTTTACCTTCAGCTCTGGATAACCGCCCCTTAAATTTCGATGAGTTTGACGAGAGGGTAAAGCAGACGGTTTATGTTTCAGCCACCCCCGGTCCACGTGAGCAAAAAGTTAGTCAACAAACGGTGGAGCAATTGGTACGTCCCACTGGTTTGCTGGAACCGACAATAGAAATAAAACCGACCAAAGGCCAGGTCGATGACCTGATGGATGAAATCAAGAAAAGAGTAGCCAATGGTGAACGGTGCCTGGTGACAACTTTAACCAAACGGATGGCAGAAGAGTTGGCAGACTATCTGTTGGAGATGGGAATCAAGACGCATTACCTCCATTCTGAAGTGGTAACTCTGGAACGGATAGAGATTCTGCGTGACCTGCGCCTGGGAGTGTATGATGTAGTTGTGGGTATCAATTTATTACGTGAAGGCCTGGACTTACCGGAAGTGTCACTAGTAGCGATACTCGATGCTGATAAAGAAGGGTACTTAAGATCTGAGGGTGCCTTAATACAGACCATGGGAAGGGCAGCCCGGCATGTTGACGGCCATGTAATCATGTATGCCGATAGAGTAACGGTATCCATGGCGAAGGCGATCGCCGAGACGCAACGCCGGCGAAAAATCCAGGAAGACTTTAACAAAGAGCATAACATCACACCGCAGGGAATTCGTAAAGCGATTAAAGATATTACCGAACGAGTGAAGGTGGTAGCAGAAAACCGCACAAAGTATGAAGCTACGGCGATACCTATGCTTAAGGAAGACATCGTACGGCTAATAAAAGACCTGGAATCACAGATGAAGGCAGCCGCTAAGAATCTGGAGTTTGAGAGAGCAGCCTTATTGCGTGACCGGATCGTGGAATTACGGCGGTCTATCGATGAATCTCAATTACCTTTCGTTCCAACAACACCGTCCCCGGCAAACAAGGAAACGCTCAGGTCCAATCTGGATAAGTTATACAAGACATCAAAAGTAATAACAAGGAAGCAACAAGATGAGCGAGATGAAAAAAGAAGAGGCAACCACACGCCAGGAGCGTCGCGAACAACGTCTTGAGAAGAAAAAGGAAAAGATGCCCCAGCACGGACGGGGAGTGGGGCGGGTTTACAAGGAAGCCATTCTAAAGCGTGTCGATCAACTGAGAGATGAAAAAGAAAAAAGAAAACGCCTGGAAGAGAAGAAGTCCGAGTAGCATATCAGCTTTAGGGTGACCCGGATAAAAAGTTAACATTTCTTCACTCCGTTACCGGAAGATGATAATGTTTGAAGAGATGATGGTCTATATTTACTGTATGAAGAATATATGTTTTTATTATTGCAGGATGTCAGAATGAGATATTTAAAGATGAATATTGGCCTGATGCTGATGGCAGCAACATTAGCATTTATCGTGTTTTTGTGTCCGAAAAGTGTTGATGCCCAGGATAAATCTGCGTTGTCGTTAATGATACTCAACACTGGATATAGCCTTGAAGTAGAAGCTGGGAATGATAATCATTTTCCTTTGGAAGTCAGGAATTTAGGAACAACGACATTCGACAATATTAGGTTATCATCAGATATGGTTGGTGGTTGGATTATTGAGTTCACCCCGGTGGAAATCCAGTCATTAAGTCCCGGGAGTGTACAGATCATCGATGTTAATATACGGCCATCCTCAAATC
>WSSedL1B2DRAFT_1000103_pt1 | contig 12713 bp, 18 predicted proteins | sample WetSurSiteL1Bulk_FD_9470 | JGI IMG/M metagenome (IMG submission 9470)
TCCTGCCATAATTTTTCTAAATCAATTTGTATATCCCATTTGTTCCTTGTTAAATTGTATGGAGGGTCAGTCAGTATTAAATCTATACTTTTATCCTGTATGTCTTTCATGCCTATATAACAATCCATATTAAATATCTTATTCATATTTGCTTCAAAATATAGTCTGCCATTTCTTGAACAGTACTAAAATCCCTATAATCATCACCATAGTAATCTAGTATTACTGTAGCTAGATACTTCTTAAACAGCATATGTTCAACTAAGATACAAATAGTATTAAAATCTGTTTCGTCAAGATTCTCATTTCCATCTATTAAAGCCATATCTGGACTAAAATTAATTTTTCTTTTTCTGATCTCATTAAACTGTTCTATAGATTCTCTAATTGTTTCTATAATTAATTCTTTGCTAATCTTATTACCATCTAATAAGGTAAACATGTTTCATCTCCTTCTATAACTGTCGTTATACTTTGATCAGGCAACGAACTATCCCAACTATATTGTCTATTAAGCGAGTCAGAATCCCCATAATATCGTTTACTAGCCATATCAAAAAACAAGCCTACGCATTTATCTTGGAATCCCATTGGTCTATTTTTCAAGATTTCTACAAGTGCATCAAATTTAATTGGTTCTGATTGATAATCTCCATTCTTTTTTAACACACCTTCTTTTTCAGTATCAGATACCCTATGAATGGTTGTTACATAGTGGACTAGATTTGTAATCTTTGCCATACCTGCTATATCCATTTTAGTTAATCTTCTAACTGTATCAATCTTAGCTGGATGGTGTAATAAGTGGATAAGTACATTATAGTTTTTAGCAAATTCACAAAGTTTTAATACGAAAGTACACTGGGCTTCATAATCATTATATTTGTTATATTCACTACAATTGATAGTCATAAGGTTATCTAGTATAAAATTCCTAACCCCATGCTTACGAGCCAATTCTTCCATTTTATCGAGCAATTCACCAGCTACAATGTTAAAATCCTTGTCATAGACAAATACTTTCCCCTTATACCATTCTTTCATTTTCTCTTTTATCTTAGCCTTTACCCTATAGCCTTTAGGTTGATGTTTGCCTTTATCAATTACTTCTATATTCTTTTTACCAGCTATTGGGAATTCTATCCATGCTCTAAGAGCCGATTTTGTTAATTCTCCTGAGAAGATAAAAGTATGATAATTCTGTTGAAGTGCTTCAGCTATATATATTTGATTGATAAGAGTACTTTTACCAGACCCATTAATACCAGCAACTAGATTTACTGTTCCAAAATAATATTTACTAATCCATCTATCTAGACCTTTTAAATTGCTATATAGACCTTCCGCTTTAGTAATATCGTAATCTTCTATATCTGCTAAATCCACAATATCTCTAATCGGGATCTCTTTTGCTTCTTCTATGACCTTTAATACCTGTTCCTTGCCATGTTTAAAAAGCTCTAGGTTAATATCCTTCTCAGTTCCTTTAGCCTCATAACATCGCCAGGAACCCAAACGAGGGATAACCATTTCAGTCATTTTTCGTCCTGCTTCATCATTATCAGACCATATAATTATCTTTTCAAATTGTTCTAACCAATCCCAATTATGTTCAATCCAAGTACAAGAACCAGCACCAAAGGGGATAGATACAGCATTTTTAAATCCTGATTCTATAGCTGCAAGCCGATCTATTTCTCCTTCGGTTATTAATAGAGGTTTTGAAGTATCTATTTGATGCATTCCATAAAGAATAGGGGAAGTATCCGCTTTACTTTGACACCAAGTTTTTAATTCACCTTTATTGATTTTTCGGGATGGTCTATATTTGACAGTAAGGAGGTTTTTATTAAGATCATAATATTCGAAGACTATATTCCCATCTTTATCTTGCTTTACTTTAGCAAAGTCTAAAGTTTTTTTTGATATTTTCCGTAGACCTAAGTATTTTTCAACGATTGATATATTAGTATTTTTTTCTTTTCTGGGATATCTATAATCTTTTTTCAAGATTGGTTCTTCAATTTCAAATTTCAAATCAGCAATCTTTAACAATGCTATACAAGCTTCTAAATATGATTTACCATGTTCTATAAAAAAGTCAATAATTCCATATACTTTTCCACAACCGAAACATTTAAAGTAGTGTTTATCTTTATTCCAGACGAATGAAGGGTTATGATCGTCATGAAATGGACATATAGCCTTACTTCCATTCCATTCTTGTAATTGCATTTCTTCTACAATTATTTCAGCCTGACGATCACCTAATTTGTTTCTTGCTTTATTTAGTAATTCTTTTGGAATTGTTGTCATGTTGTCTCCTTTAAGAGCTATGAATTATTATAGATTGAGGTATTGGAGCGTTATAGGCTTGTTTAATTTTATAATCATTTAGTCTATATAGTAAACCATACGGCATATGTACTTCTAATTCGTTTTCTATGATGTATTCCAGAGTAAATAAAATATAGTCTGTTTCTATTTTTCTTATTATAACCAGTTCTTTTAAATATTTATTCAAACAACTAAAGACTACAGTATTATCTACCTGAAAGGATAATTCACGAATTTTTTTAAGATTAGTAAAATCTTTACCACAATTTTTATGGTAATAATTATTACCAACTTTAATAGCTTGATTGCTAGACACTTGATTATTCCAAGGACAATGTTTATAACGACACTTATAGATTTTTTCTTTCTTAGAATGGGAATTCATCATCCGCTAGGTCACTTGGATTGTTCTTTGGTTTAGGATTTGGGCTAGGGCTATCTTGGCTTTTACTATCAGCAAAAAATACTTCTTCGGCAACTATCTCTGTTTTATATTGTCTTTTGCCATCAACATTTTCCCAACTACTAACCTGAATTCTTCCAACGATTGATACTTGTTTACCCTTTTGGAAATATTGAAAACAAAATGATGCAGTTTTACCAAAGGCTACTATATTAATAAAATCAGCAGTTACTTCATCATCTTTTTTAGCAAACTTTCTATTAACAGCTATTGAAAAATTACATATTTCTAAATTATCTTTTGTATATTTAATTTCAGGGTCTTTAGTTAACCTTCCCATTAAAATTGCTTTATTCATTACACACCACCTTTAAATTTTTCGTATTCTATTATTGGAGTATTTTTAATTGATCGACAAAATGCACAACTTCCACACATTTTTGGTTCGACTAAGTGTAGCTTCAAGTCATTTATTCGAACGACTTTTTGTCTTACTTCGTCTAAAAAGATATCTTTGTTTCCGAGAAATCCTTTGAATATCGCAGTATCAGGGGGATTTTGTTTTGTTATAACTACTAATAAAGGATTTAAATTTGTTTTCCTGCCTGTGGCTATTTTTTCTATTTCTGAGTAGATAACCATTTGAAGATCGTATTTGTAATATCTAATAAAATCTTCATAAGTTTGTGTTTCAGGATTGTAATACCTTCCATATATCTCAGCCATTGATTTTAGGTCTGCAAATTTGCCCTTCTCTGGTTCATAGCTATCAATACAAATCTTCCAATTAGTATCAAACATTTTAGCAGTAAATATTTTTTCCTTTTCACCTGACAAAGCTTTCATCATTAACTCGTCTTTTTCCAATCTTTTAATTAAGTCAAATACCTGTAAATAAGTAGATTTTAATTGACCTTTAGTTTTACCTCTAGATGACAATAGATCGGGATTGGAAAAAAGAAACTTATCAAATGCTTCTTTGCTTTCATTCCAAGAGTGTAATAAACTGCCAAATATTAGAGCTTCACTTTTTGTTTGACCAATCTTTCCATCAATTTTTGCCATTGCTTCAGCTTCACACTTTAAAAAACCTTTATATTGGGATACTGATAGATATGCTTGATTTGCTTCTATAGAATGGTAATTGTCAGGATTTAAATTAAAGGCACTAGGATTTGAATTCATCATCTAAATTATTTTCATCAAAGTCGGTAGCTTCAATTACTTCACCTTCTATATAATCACCTTCAACACTAGGATTATCGTAGTATTTAGGATCTTCTGTGTCTAAATCTTCGACGAATCCTTGATCTACTTCTAATGCCTTGCTTAACATCGAACCTTTACCAAGCTTTCCATATGAACGTAATAGATTCTTTAATACTGTTTTACGTCCCATTGCATCTGGATTTGTTTTCCAGACAGAATCTTTGAAGTTTATAGATTTAGAATAAGTTTTAGCATGAATTAAAACATCTGGCTTAGACATGAAGAGTTCTTTATAGAATCCATTTAAGAGTTCAAAACAAGCATAATAACCAACAATTTTCTTTGTCTCCCCTGCTTCTCTTTGTTTCCATTCTGTTTGTTCAGTAAAATAAGCTTTACCTCTAAGATAGTCATAATATAGAATCTCATCTTCATAGATATCAGCGACATGGATGTTCTTATAAAGTCCAGAGTCTATTGCTAATTGTATATATCCTTTTGTCATAATTTGGAATTGTGCTTTTATACCGTACGGAATAATTGCGGAATAACCAAGATTACTATCTACAGGTAAACCAAGGACGGCAGCGTTCATTGCAGCACCCCAAACAGATTTACCGTCACATTGTAGTAGTTTGTTATTCATAGATACTGAATTAACTACAGATTGGATAAAGTATTTATGATTATCTCCTAAGATATCTTTAAATTTGTTTTGTATTGATTCGCTTTTCGCTAGATCACGAGCGTTAACGACTGTTAGATTTGCCATATAATCACCTTCTAGTCTATTTTAGTTTCGTATAGTGTTGTACTTATAAAGTAGCTTCATACAGTGCTGTACTCATAAAATCAGCCATATGTAGCAATAGTATATCTGGATATTTTTTAAGAGCAGTGTTGAACCATAATTTTTGTTCGAAATTCTCTGGAATTCCCATATGGTATAGGATTGAATAAGTTTCGAATGGTTTTAGTGTAATGAAATCCTTTAAGATTATTACTGATTTTGTTCCATGTCCCATAGGTTCTATTTCTTCAATTTCAAAACCTGGTTTAGATTGCCATTTGTTTTTATCATCTTTATACCATTTTTCTTTTTCAATATAGAAATTTAGTTTACATATATCATGGCATAATGCAGAGATAATAACTGAATCTTGTTCTATATTGCGTTTAAATGTAATGTTTAGCTTATTAAGAATCTCATAAACAAACCTACTATGTATGACTAATCCACCTTTGTAATTCCCATGTCTTTTGCATGAAGAAGGTGAGCTATAAAAGCCATTATTATCTAAATATTCTATTAAATTTTCTATTCCTAGTCTGTTTGTGGAAATTAATAAGTCAGTGACAATTTTTCTATAATCCAATAGAAAAACTCCTAACTTTTAAGATTTACCCTTATTATATATTTATTCGACAATCAAGTCAAGAATATTATATAATTATAATATAAAATAAATTTTAAAGGAGTAATTATGAATAATATGGGTTATATTGTAAGTTTCGAAGGAATAGATTATTCTGGTAAATCCACTCAAATTAATCTATTAGAAACTTATTTAAAAGAATTTAAGATTGACTATGATAAGTGCTATGCATTAGGAGGGACTAAAATATCAGATTCTATTTGTTCTATGTTATTGGATATAGATAACGAGTTATATCCTCTTACTGAGTTATATTTGTTTATGGCTTCTAGACACCAAATAGTAAAAGAGGTTATAGAACCAGCCATATTAAAGTCAAAATTGGTCATTCTAGACAGGTATATAGATTCTAGTATAGTTTATCAAGGGTATGTAAATGGTGTTAATATTGAGCTTGTAGAGGCTTTAAATAAGGCATCTGTATATAGCTTTGAACCTGATTTAACATTTTTAATTGATATTTCGCAAGAAACATTTTTAAAGAGGCTAGATAACGACATTTGTACTGATAGGATAGAAAATAATTTAAAAGATTCTTATGATAAAATTAATTTCGGTTACCATAAAATCCTAGAATCGAATAAAAGAATAAAGTTAATAAATGGTGAGCAAAGCATTTCTGATATTCACCAGGATATAGTGGTTGAAATTAATAATTTACTAGGTATTTAATATCGTCTAAAAAATTATCTAAATAATAATCAAAAAACCTTTCATCAACTTTCACCCATTGATTACCTTGTTTTATCATGAAGTCTATAAGTTTAGTATTTGTTATCCATAGATTAATATCTTCAATTTCATATTCTAGTGTCTCAGCTATTTTTTTGTTATACCATTTAATGAAACTTTTGCTTTTTACCATTGATATATAGGCTTCTTCTTTAGATTGTGCTATGCCATATGATGTGCTTTCTGAGTGTATTATAATTATATAACCGTCTTGCTCGATAAAAGTTATGTTACTTTCATCTAATTTTAACAGGTTCTTTCTGCCATCAAGTTTTATAATTATCTTTGATTGTTTTACAAAATAATTAAAGTTTGACATTTCTACACCCTTTTCTATTAAATTTGACATTAGGATATAATTATATATTAATTTCCCAAAAATAGAAATAGGCATGGAAATTAATTCCAAACCTATTGTGTAGGATTATAAGGAGTCGTGAGCTGTAATATAAAAATAATACAGAAAGTTATAGACAAGTAAAAAACGTGTCAATGTGTCTAATGCAAAGATAGTTATTCAATGCGTAGATAAGAGGTAAATTTATATTAAATTTCTATTATATTTAAATTTTAAAGATTACCGAATTTGGCAACCAAATAAGAATAGTGTTACAAATTATATTTTACAATATTCGAGTATTATTGTCAATATTAAAGTCAAATTTTATCTAATAAAATTACTTTTGCATACTTAATTCCAAAATTTAGGGCTTGCTTTGATGGACTGTTGCTGTTCTGATCTCCTAAAAATAAATCAATATGGTTTCCTTTTATGCCGCCACCTGTGTCAGAACTAATGTATATCCCATTATAGTTCGGAGTTTCCTTAAAATATAAATATACTACAGAGCCTAGTGGTATAACATTTGGGTCTGTTGAAATTGTTGAAGCTGTTCTAAGATTTTGACCTTTTAAATTATATCCTGAAGCTGTTATTCCGTAGTTTCTACTCGTTCGTGATTTCCCACATGACTGAATTGATAGATCGTAAGCTGTTATCTTATAGTTTGGTGAACTATTTATTAGAGTAACAAGATTATTATGGGATTTTTTAACTTGTAGAATTGATTCTAGTTCTGAAATATTAGTTTTTAGTTTAGTTATATCGGAATTTAATATCATAATTGAACTTTCACGATCTAGGATTACTTTGTCTGTTAGTGTTGTTAAGTCATCATATTGCTTTTGATACTTCTTTTTTATATCCTTTTCTTTTATTTTGTTCTCTAATTGAATTTCTTTTATTTTATAACTGTGATAATACGCACCTCCAAAGATTAAAAATAGAATTAAAAAAATTACTACTACAATTTTTAGTAGTTTCACAATTTATCACCGTTATGAAAAACTTATAAAAAGTTATAAAACTCTAATGTTTTCTTCCTCATTCATTGATATTGCCTAACTGCACAATTATCTCCAAAGGCTTAGAATCCTGTGTAACTCACAGTAAAAAATATCTTATTAATTTTGTTAATTAAGATACAGTATAATTTTTTAAATTGATAGCTGCATTTAAATCCCTATCTAATTCAAATCCACATGATTCACATTTAAATATTCTTTCTGATAAACTAAGTTTAGGCTTTTTATATCCACATTTACTACATGTTTTGCTTGATGGAAACCATCTATCAGCTTGTATAAATTCTATATTATTCCATTTACATTTATATTCTAATTGTCTCTTGAATTCAGATAACGATTGTTCTTGTAAAGCTTTAGCTAATTTATGATTCTTCATCATGCCTGATATATTTAAACTTTCAACAACTATTTTTGAAAATTTGGTTTTCATTATCATTGTAGTTGCTTTGTGTAAATGATCTAGCTTAATATTAGTTATTTTTTTACTGAGTTTCTTAACTTTTATCTCTAACTTTACAATGTTAGCAGTTTTTACATAACAAACCCCTTTCTTATTTTTTATATATTTTTTAGCAATTTTTTTTTGTAATTTTAGCTTTCTTTTAATGATTTTTTTAACTTTATTAGATTTGTTTATATTCTTGATTACTATACCATTTGATAAAATAGCTAAATTCTTAATTCCTACATCAATTCCTAATGTATCACCATTAATATTGACTTCTAGGTGATCATCAAATTCAACTCCTAATGATATATACCAATGCAAACCATTAAATGTTATTCTTGGATTCGATACTAATATTTCTTTTTTAATACTATTGCCAATAGGTAACCTATTTGATTCAGATATTTTTATTTTACCTATATTTGATAAATGTATGTGATTTTTAAATATCTGAATCTTAGCTGTATCTTGATAAAAACTAGGTTTTGACTTCTTTTTTGATTTAAACTTAGGATATTTACATAAGCCTTTAAAAAATCTTTTATAAGCATTACAAGCATCTTTTACTGCTTGTTTAGGTATATCACAAGATATTTCTTTCAACCATGCCATTTCATCTGTTTTTTTAAGTATGGTCAATTCTTTTCTTAACTCACAATCAGATATGAATTTATTACCAGCTTTATAATTTTTTTGTTGTTTATCTAAAGTCCAGTTATAAATAAATCTTGAAGTTGAAGCAAATTTAAACAATTTAGTATTTTGTTTATTATTTGGTTCTAGTCTAATTTTAATAGATTTAATCATTTTTCCACCTGCTCAATTTTTATTATCTAAGACATGTCTATTAAAACAATATTTTTATAGATTTCATAAGAATTAATTATCACCTCAATTACTATTCTATAATAAATTCAATAAAATTACAAATTTCTTATCTTATTTACAGATTTAAACTATATTTATTAAATAAATTGTAGTATAATGGTACATATCAATTTAAAAGTTTTATTATAAATCCCCTAGTTACCTATGGCTAGGGTTATTTTTTTAAAGAAAGTTTGGTATTATGGATAAATATCGGAATAACATTCCTTGTAAAATATGCAAAGGAAGATGCTGTAAAACTATGGGATGCCACCTATCCCCAGAAGATATCAAAGTAGAAATAACTTATAAAAATTTAATTAATTTATTAAATACTGGTAGATATTCAATTGATTGGTGGGAAGCTTTTGAATTAAATGGCAAAGCTGTGAATGGCTATTATATCAGAGCTAGACATGTTAATAAGGGTATAATTGATCCATCCTTTGGCGGTGTATGTGCGTTATTAACTGATAATGGATGTTCTCTTTGTTATGAAGATAGACCAAAAGGAGGTAGATTCTTAATATCAGATGTTATGTTAAATTGTAAAACAGAGTATGAAAAATTTGATTCTGCAAAAGATTGGTCGAAATATTGGGATATCTTAAATAAATTATTCGACAAATTTTATAATATTTAGTATAATAACAAAGGATTAATTATATTCTTTTTCTTTAGTATTTTTATGGGCTGACGGAAATCTAGTCAATTGTGGCTAGGTTTCCATTTATTTATTGATATTCTCCTTTACTTATCTTTTCAAATAGAATAGGTGTGTAATTTATGTTTTCTACAGAAGCACAGAAATTATATCCAGTATCGTACTTTATATTATGTGTATGTCCATGTACGTTTACTATACCTGTGAATATTGGTTGATGCGACAATAGAACACCATCATAAAAGATTGGATATTTGTAGACTTCATTAAATCCAATATCATAATAGAATTGTATTTTTCTATCGTGGTTTCCTAAGATTAAAATCTTATAACCCTTTAAGCTTCTACATATTTGTTCTGTTGTCTCTCTATTCGCAAGACAAAAGTCACCTAGATGGAATACTTTATCGTATTTTCCAACTGTGTTATTCCAGTTTGTTATGATTGTATTATTCATTTGAGATACTGTTTCGAAATTTCGTTCTGTATAAGAGATGATGTTTTGATGGTTGAAGTGAGTGTCGGATATAACAAATCTTTCTATATTATTCATGTGTTATCCAGCACCTTCCAAGATCGAGGCATCTTTGAATATTTTGATGTGTAGCCGTTTTTCTTTGGTCTGTAGAATTCTGATCAAAAGCAATAAAATGACTTGCACTTCTAATCATATATTCGTCTGCTTCGTAATGGTTTTTAAAACCTCCTTTAAAATCCCAACTTCTTACTAACGTTTTATAAATATCTGGAAAGTATCTTGGATCATCAAATAAATGGCAAATTGTAACATTTGATGTTTTATCTTTAAGATATTCCATCATCATTACATCTACACCCTTAAAATCCCCTAGTATTATTTCACTTTCAGATATAAAGGATTTCAAAGGTGTTATATAGTATCTTTGAAAGTTCTCGAATGACAGGTTTCCATTGCCTGTTATAAATATCTTTTGTGGTTTCATAAAATCATTCCTTTTTAAATTCATCTATTGTAATTTCTTTAATTCTTCTTCTTGTTCTTTTATTTAACTGTGTTTTATCCCTATGCCTTTTCTTTCGTTTGCCAAAAGGATTACAACAAGGGCATTTCCAGCCACCTATTTCAATCTCTTTGGCTTGCATAATTTTCCAGAGATTCAACGAATCACCTCCTATATTTTCATTTTGCCTTTAATAGCCTTGTTTGCTACGTTAGACACCCTAACATATATTTTAGTTGTTTTTATATCAGAGTGTCCCATAACCGTTTTAATGTGGTTTAAATCTACTCCATTTTCATATAGTAAGGTTCCAAAGCTGTGTCTTAAACTGTGGATAGATTTGTTATCCTCAAATCCTAACTCTTCGAAAATCTTTTTTACTTTCTTTTGCATTGTGGTAATCGCCATCCTTTGATGACTTCTATTTAAAATTAAAGGTTTATTTTTGTAAAGTTTTAAGTGTATTCTTACGTGTTCTAACAGGGTTTTATTCGTGTCTATTGCCACGTCCCTATATTTATTCCCCTTGCCTCTAAGTGTTATTATTTTGCCCTTTAAATCGATTTTAGAGGTATCGGAATTATACAATTCGGATACTCTAGTACCTAAAAACACAGAATAAAGTATTATACTCTTAATATTGAATTCTTCAAAGTTTTCAATATCTAATTTCTCAGAGTATTCTAGTAACTTTTTAATTTGTTCCCTAGATAATATTTTATCCTTGATTACCTTAAAACGTTCATTATCTAGTTGTTTCTTAGATATTTTTATTTGTTCAATATCAGATTTGAGAAACTTGAAATACTGATTAAACAGATTAGAGTAATTAACTTTCTCTGTAGTTTTCTTTTGTGAAATAAAATAAGTAATCAATTCGTTTGTGGGTTCTTGCCCTCTTAAGAAGTCGTATAAATTCTCTAAACGTTTCTTGTAGATTTTTAAAGTGCTGTCTAATGTACAAGCATACGTCTGCTTATATCTGAGAAAACGTTCTATCTCTTTGTTATAGGAAGAGATAGTTGTAGACTCTTCTAGTTGTTGAACTGTTATGTCGTTTGATAGTAAGAAATATTTAATTATGCTTTTACGTGTTGGATTAATACAGAACTCATCAATTAACTTTTGGGTAGGTTCTCTACCCTCTAGGAAATTAACAAAATCTGAAGCCACTTTACAACGACTTGTTATATTTCCTATGTTATTGCTAAGAAGATAATTTTTATAGTTTCCTACTTCTTTGTATTCCATTTTTATTCACACTCCAAATCAATTTATAATCTGGTCTATCTTCATAATCGTTAATTCTAGTGACCTCAAGCGGAATTGAACTGTAAATTTCTACCAAAAAATTATCTTTCGTAACTATTATTAATTCCTCTGGTTTTCGTTTAAGTATATTTAAAGATTCAGCCTGTTCTAAGGCTAACCTATCGTAATAATCTGTATTACATCTATATATATCACCGAGTATCTTATACTTTTCTCCAGTTAAAAACTCATATTTTTTAGCTTTGAGTATTTCAATTAAAGCAGTTTCATTATCCACTACGAAACCCTTACTTTTTCTAAGTTGATCGTCTGTTATGATCAAGGCAAATCTGTTATCCACTAATTTTGATATAGTTTTATGTTTACCTCTTACTGGATTACAGTTAGCATTGCCATTCCAGAAATCTAAGTTTCTTGATAATCTACAATTACCGACTTCTTCAGTGCCATCATAGATTTTTACTCTTATTTCGTTTTTTTCTTTTCTCTTCATTGGTATTCCTCCTTCATTTGTAAAGTTTATACGTATATTGTACCATATATCGATTCTTTACGGAATAGTAAACATAAAAAAAAGGCTATTGAAGCCTTAAATTTAAACTATTTTTCTTTTAAAGTTGTAATATCAACCTCATTTTTACCAATAATTTCATGCTTCAAGAAATTCAAAAGCTAGTCTTTCTATTTTCTATTGCTGTTAATCTCTTATCTATCTTGGCTATATCTGTTTTAATTTCTGTTATATCTTTGTCAAGCTTATCAAATTTTTTCAATACTAAAGTTTGGAATTCTTCATTACTCATTATTACACCCCTTAAATTATTTTTTAATTTGAATTGAAACAACATAGTCAATCCCTGACTTTGCTATTTCTATTTCTTTGTCTCGATTTGCAATTATGTCATTTAATTCTTCAATTGTAATTTCCTCTTTTGTCATACTTAATCCATGGAAATCTGAATTTTTATCTTCAGTTAATGTTTTCGTTTCCATAATT
>WSSedL1B2DRAFT_1000104_pt1 | contig 12637 bp, 14 predicted proteins | sample WetSurSiteL1Bulk_FD_9470 | JGI IMG/M metagenome (IMG submission 9470)
CTTACTCTGATGAGGGCTTTGTGGCCTGATTGCTGTTTTTGTTTTTACGTATTGTCCATTCCCGCCGGTATATTTCCATGAAGAGGAAATCATATCCGTCACGCACTAAACGGACATATGGCTTGAAACCTGATTTTCGAAAACATGTCTGGGCACGGTAATTTGATGCCAGAGTCTTTAAATACACTCGCTTTAAGGGGGTATTCTCAAAAATATAGTTCAATAACGTTGAAATTACTTCAACGCCATAACCTTGGTTCCAATATTCTTTTTCTCCAATCATGATACCAAGTTCGGTTTCACCGATTCGTTCACTTATATGATAATAAGCACAATTTCCGATGTGTTTGCCGTCAATGGTATCAATCGCAAAACGGCAACTGGCAAAATACGGGTGTTTGATTTCTTCAGCGTAATCCTGTTTATATTTACCAAAAGGTAACCTCACCGGTACCGTAGCATCCAAATTTGCTAATTCGGGATCGGTTTCCCATTTGTAATCATTTATGACATCTTCGATAGATTTATCTCGAAGAACAATTCGATTGCCTTTGATCATATTCGTGTGGTCCTTGTATCTCATATTAGTGTAGATAGTTCTCATTTCAGTCACATTTATTTTATATCTGCAGTGACATCGGATCTTCGTTGGCTGTGAGTTCATCTAAGGATTGCCGGGCAAGATCCTGGATTGCAGTATCTCGACTACTTATTAGGTTCTGTAAATATTCTTTGGCCTTCGTCCCGCCGATTTTTCCCAATGATTGTATTACTGCCATACGTACTTCAGTATCGGGGTCCCCCCCAATTTTTATCAGTGGAGAAATCGCTATTTCATCGCCGAATTCACCCAGGGCAGTAGCTGCTTCAAACCTGATTTCCGGATCTGTGTCGCCCAATTCCTCCAGTAGGATGGGCATCCATACCGGATCACAGTTCCTTCCCATTGCAAATAGAGCACTGACTTTCAGCCTGGGATTTTGGCTATGGTAAGCAGTTGATATTTCTGCTTTTACTTCAGGAATACTAAGTGGTGACACAGCTTCTAGAGCCCGGCGGCGTACTTCTTCAATGGTGCTGATATTTTTAATGACAACCAGCAGGGTATCTCTTACCTTATCAAGGTATGACACCTTCAATTTTCCTTGCTCTGCTAACAATACGTATCTTCCGAGAGCGGTTGCCGCCGCCGCCCGGACTCTGTCAGAACTATCATTAGATAGTAGTTTCACGAGAGGATTGATTAATGACGTTTCTTCATTTTCCCAAAGGCCTTCGATTGACTGTCTTCGAATATCAGGGTTTGTATCGTTAAGACAAAATTTAAAGATGCCATCAAAATTAAGTTCGACATTATCTTCGGTCAACTGTACGAGTCGTTTTATAATACTTAACCTGATCTCTTCGGGCATGGTGGAGAATGTGTTCTTAAGTGATTGCAGTTCTTCCTGATCGAGATTACTTAATTCCGCCAGTTTGACTCCGGAAAGTTCTCCGGATGTGTTGGCTTTCGAAAAGAGTTCGCTGAGTGCATCAGGCCCTGTGTCCATTTTCTAGTCTTCACCTTCTTCATCTTGTCCTTGTTCCCAGATGGGTTCGGTGAACAGGTCGATATATTCACCCATGGCTTCGGCTGCCATTTGTTTCAATTGGTCTTTTGCTTGTCCGGCGATTTGTTCAAGTTCAAGCAGGTCTACTTTTATATCAAGCATCCGGGTCATCACCCTTAAAACAGCCAGTGCTGCCATGGGATTTTGTAAACGAGCCGCATTGGCTGGAACTTCTCCCAGCAGGCACATCGCGTCTACTGCCCGTTCTTTTGCTACCCCCAACAAAATGCCATTAAGGCCGGCGATTTGTAAGTTGCCTCTTTGCATAAGACCACGGCGTTTCAGTTCTCCGGTAAGTTTATTGGAGGTAGCTACTCCCCAAGTTTTAGGAATTTCAGTATGGTGCATTCTGGTGACTGCAGCAGCAAGAGTATAAACCCTTTGTACTTTAAACTTGATAGCCATATCGAGGACACAGTTCGCCAGGTCGTATGACTTGAATGCAGGTTGGTCATCACCTACAAAAAGTATCAAGTCACTTTTCCCGGTTTTGTTTTTCCAGTAAAAAAAACGGCTTTGAGGAAACTGAGGTGCCTGCACGACATTATTTTCCACAGTTACCCCGATCGGATCGAAGAAATCAGGGGCGTTGATTTCCCCCAATTCTTTAAAAGCGATTCTCTTTCTCAGGTATTCGGCGATAATGCTGCCTACATTTGCTATTCCGGGCCAGACAGCAACCATATTTGGTGTATGCAGCCTGGGCCGGGTATATATCTTTAATAAGTCAGTCATAAAATTGTTAGTAAAAATCCCTGATACGATGTTATTGCGTGCAACATCCGTCAAGCCTGTTGCTATGGCCGATACCAATAGTTTGTTATTTACTGGCTACAGAAATACTCGGGAAATATAGTGAAGGGGTACATAATCCCCCCAGCCATCTGGTGTCGCTGCCAACGGCAGCAATCTCTCGAAATAGTTGGTATACATTCCCCGATACCATCGTATCCTTTACCCTACCCACTATTTTACCATTTTCAACTTTAAAGCCTAAAAGGACGTTCCCGCTAAAATCCCCACCAAGGATATTGCCCTGTTCTGCACCCATCAATTCTTCGATGACAATACCGGTTTTTATATCATGTACTAGTTGCTCGAAGCCTGTATTTCCCGGAGGAATAACAAAAGCACTGGGGGAGGGGGAAGGCAGCCCACGTCCTCTTCCGGCATTACCGGTAGATATCTGTCCGGCAAGTCCGGCAGTCTGAAGATCATAAAGGAAATTCTTGATGATGCCCTGTTCAATAAGAGGAGTGCTTCGGCTTACAATTCCCTCATCATCACAGGGTCGACTGGAAGGCCGGAAAGGTCGCGTCGGATCGTCATATAACGAAATCATGGGACTAAATATCAATTTACCCAGTTTATTCCCTACAGGAGAAGCACCTTCTAGTACAGTTTTACCGTTGAAGGCTACCATTAATGGTGAGATTAATGCGCTGGCAACACCTGATGGAGTAAAAATTACGGGATAAGACCCAGTTGAGATCGTTGCCAGGTTTTTTGACCATTCCAGTTGCTTTTTCACGGTATTAATTATTGAAGTAGTCTGTAGAATTGGATGACATGAACTTTCACCATCACCGACGAACAACATATCGGTGCCGCGGATAAGAGTACCTGATACATTTACAGAAAAGTGGGTTTGTTTGTATGAAGCCTGTCCCCCATTGGTATTCGCAATATTAACTGATATATCTCCTTTGGAAATCCACGCTTGACATACCAGATCCGGACATTCTTCTCTTAATGCGGATATTATTACATCCCCCAGTTTGATCATCATATCTGGAGTGATACCTGAAACCGCCTGGTCGTAAATATCAATCTCAGGGTATTTAGTTCTTGTGGGAAATTCGAACTTACATTCCGTTCCGAATTGGGCTGTTTCCAGCGCAGCATTTATAAGGCTTGAAATGTTATCATTCTGCCTTGTTGCGGTGGCATAACCAAGCCGCCCGTTTTTAACAACTCTTAAGGCGATCGAAGAACTCTGATGTGTCTGGGCATGTTTCAGACGGTTGGTCTCAAACTGGATTGGAGTATTCTCTGATGTTACCGAAAATACTTCCCCCTGGTCGACCTTTTTCTTTACCTGATCAAAAACGTTGTCCATATTCCGATAAAAGATGTCAGCCACACGCTGTCAGCTTTATTACCTCCCTCCTACCAGGCAGTGGCGGATCCGGATGTGGGGACTTCCGTTACTGACCGGTAATGGTGATTGGCCCGATTTACCACAACCGCCACCCTCATTCATATCGAGATCATTACCGATGGCATCTATATTTTTAAGTGTGGTAAATACATTGCCCGTGAGTACTACCGGACGTAGAGGTTCGGCAATCTTTCCATTTCTAATCATGTAGGCTTCGCCAGCGGAAAATGTAAACATCTCCATACTGGTGGTTCCACCATGCCAGTTACGGGCATAAACACCTTCCTTGATATCGGCAATCATATCGCTGAACGATACGGATTTAGGTTCAATATAGGTATTAGTCATACGGACAATTGGTGGATGGCGGTAATTGATAGCTCTGGCATTCCCTGTAGGTTTTTCCCCCATTTTAGCAGCGGTTTCCCTGGAATGAAGTCGGCCGACCAGTTTCCCTTCATGAATAAGATATGTCCGCGTTGAAGGTACTCCTTCATCATCATATTTGAAGCTACCACGTAAACCCGGATCTAAGCCTGAATCAACAATGTTCAAGTCTTTGCTGCCGAATTCCTTACCCAGGGTCATTATTTCCCGCATCCGGTCGTCTTCATATACGAAATCAGATTCAGAAAGGTGTCCGAAAGCCTCATGAACAAATACTCCAGCTAGTATCGGGTCCAGGACTACCGTATATTCACCACCCTTAACATGTGGTGCGGATAACATCTGTACGGCTCGCTGTGACATCTCTTCAATATCGTGATCGAGGTGCCTGATTTTACTAAAGTCACCCAGGCTGCCGGCACTAAGGCCGACCTGCTGTACATCGTTTTCTTTTGTGGCGATTGCCGTCAACCTCAATGTTATATCGTACCTTTCCTGTTCGATATGACTTCCAATCGAGTTGATAAAAATCACTCTGCGGCTTGAATCTCCATAATTGATGTTAGATGTTTTCATGCCGGAAGTATTCCAGATAATATTGTTATACCGGTCAAGTAATGATTTCTTCTCTGCCAGCGGTATCGTAGATGGGTTTTCAATAATATGTGCTGGAACAGTGTCTATAACAGGTTGTATCTGTGCGAGTTGGATCTTTTCACCGTTGATAAAGCTGGCTTGCTGAATAGCCTGATCGATGCGTGCGTTAAGGTTATCAAAACTATTAAAACTGGCAAACCCCCAACCTCCCCCTACCAAAGCCCGTACATTCCCTCCGCTAGAGGTTGCCTTATCCACCGAATCCATCTCACGCCCGCGGTAGGAAATTCGACTGCTGCTGCTTTCTTCGAGATGGATTTCAAGATAGTCAGCTTGATATCTGGAAAGAGACCCAAGTTCGTGGCTGATATTACGTATATCTGTCATATCAATATTTTAGTATAATTTTGATAAGTTTATCTTCATGAAGTGAGTATTGTCAATTTGGACATATTGGATAAATTATCCTGAAAATTAAAATAAATTGTAACTGATTTGTTGACTATATTTGGGGAATTCACCGGTAAAACATCCGAGACAAAGATTATCCAGTTTTAAAGGATCTTCCCGTAGTTTCTTTTCATTTTGCATTAGTAATATGGAATTGGCATATGATTCCACGGAATTAAACCATAACTTCTTAAGGCCTAAGACTTTCTGCATTTCTTCGATACTGTGTTTGGCCGCGAGTAAAGACCCTCTTGGCGTTATATCAAAGGGGCAGGATGTTTGATCGGTGGGGTTTCTACTGCCATATAAATTTCTTTTGCTCCGGCATTTCTTAACTTATATATCCGCTCACGTGTTTGATTCCCTTCTACAATAGAATCATCGACCATTATGATCGTTCTGTTTGCGATAGACGATGCAATAGGCAGCAACTTATTCCTCGCCCTGGATTTTCTTAATCTGGAATCAAAGGGCAAAAAACTTCTTCCTCCAGCTTCTATATTATAATCGTATACACTTTGGTAAGGGATAGAAGTTGCCAGATGCAGCCCTTCTCCGGTAAGATTTCCTGACATTGGAAAACTGGAGATTATATCTGCTTCAGGACAGTTTTTCGCCAACTCTTTGCCTGCCTGGCATCTCACGTCTCTAACCCACACGTCTTCGATTTTGGAAGACCCTCGAGCCCAATATCCGTATTCGAAACTGCAGATGCATAAATGTGAGTTGGGCATGGTCTTTAGGACTTTAAATCCTTCCGGCTGAATTTCAATTATCTCACCTGGGCGTACATCTCTAATGAGATCCATGCCGAGATGTTCCAGGCTGATTGATTCCGAAGCTGCACCGCACCCGGCATTCTCTCCCATCAATCTTCCTAACTGCATTGGCCTTATCCCGATCGTATCTCTGGCAACAAATATGCCTTCCATGGTCAGAAGTACCATGCAGAAAGGTCCTTTAATAGCGTTGAAAACACTTTCAATACCTGCAAGAGGGTTCGATGCTGCTGCTACCAGGCGGGCCATGATGCCTGCTTCAGATCCGATGAGATATGGTGATTTCTCTTTGACTTCCTCCTTATTAATAATCTTACCATCGAATGCCAAAGCAATCGTTCCCATTGCAGTCTCTTCGATCCATGACGGTTGTGGGTTTTTAGGGCTTTGATTAACATGGACAATAAATTGCCGTGCACCTGCCAGGTTCTCGTGTTCTCTGTTAAATAGAGGTGTTATTTTCCCCTGGCTTGCATACCTTTCGATGATGCCATTTTTTCGGATGGCAATCCCACCCCACTCATCTCCCCTGGGCTGCATGATACCTGCCGCGTTGGCAATGTCCTCCAAATGGATTTCACCACTTAGATTCAACCCTAAAATACCGGACATGCGAGCCCTCCTGACTAGTAACTAGATTTATATATGGAGATTTACAGACGGTATTGCACTGGCATTCATAATAGAGTATACCTGTTTCTAATACCAGGGTGCTAGTAACAGGCCATAAAGTATACCCAGTACCAGCATTTCACCTAACCCGGTAAAAAGGCTATATAATAGCGATATTATAGGTATACTATACATCATCCAGTTTGATAGTACCGACATGATAATCCGGCAGAACCACAATAGACTGGCAAAGCTTAACCCCTTAAGAAAACCGGTATCACCGGGAAGGCTGTCAAAAAGAACTAAAAAAATCCCTGCCAATAAAAATCCATATACAAGATCGATGATGATTCCGGCTGAAAAATTGATGGAAGGTTTTTGGATGGGTTTATAGACTGCAAATAACCTCTTTCCGAGAGGATTAGCATTGATGAAGCCGTCCATGAAGGCGAAGAGCAAACCGCTGATGATACTTATAATAATGTAGCTTAGTATACGATATCCCTCACCTGATAACGCTGGTAGCTACCACCACAACCAATATGCGCCGCCAACGAGAAGCAAAAAGATACCTAAAACTATAATTATCCGGGAACCTATGACAATAGCATGCGGTTCGGGACGCCAGGGAAGATGGTCTAAAAATTCGCGTACATCCGGACGGCTAGCAATATTGTCATAATAGCTTCTTTCTTCATGTTTGGCCCAAAAGAAGCCGACAATCCCCAGAATAATGAACAGTCCGCCTAACCCTACAAGAAAATACCAGTCGAACCAAGGCATGGCTTCTGCTCCCGGAAGATTTGATGATAACTATAGATACAATACTTCCTATTGTCAACTGGTCTGTTATTATATATTCCAGTAAAAGAGGGAAAGAGTGACTAACCCTTTCCCTCTTTATTAGCTTGAAGTAAACAGTAAACTAAATAACTACTCTATCCAAGCTTTTAATTAGTCAAGCCAGAATATTTCTATTATATTCTTATTAACAAAATCAAATTAGCTGACTTCGACCGTAGCCCCGGCTTCTTCCAATTTAGCCTTGGCTGCTGCTGCTTCTTCTTTGGAAACCTTTTCTTTCACTGGTTTCGGAGCACCCTCGACTAAGTCCTTCGATTCCTTTAGGCCGAGCGAAGTTAGTTCACGGACTGCTTTGATGACGGCAATCTTGTTGGCTCCGGTAGCTTTAAGGGTTACGGTAAACTCTGATTTTTCTTCAACAGCAGGCGCAGCCGCGGCGGCTCCACCAGCACCACCGGCAGCAATTGCCATGACCGGCGCAGCAGCGGTTACACCAAATTCGGTCTCAAGAGTTTTTACGAGTTGTGAAAGCTCTAAAACCGTCATGCCTTTGACCGCAGCAATGATCTGATCAACACTCATATTTTCAGCCATTATTGTTTTTCCTCCAGTTGTTTAATTCTAGCTTGTAGTACTCCAAGAACACCTCTCATAGGAGAGGCGAGAGCTCCAACTAAGCGTGAGACAGGGGCATTCATCTGGCCAAGTACTCTTCCGATTAGTACTTCTCGGGAAGGAAGAGTAGCCAACAACATGATTGCTTCTTTTGGATAAACTTTATTGCCTAGAAAACCTCCTGTAATACTGAGCCCTTCGATTTCACCTTGGCTGCTGATAATAATCTTTACCGGAGCTGATATATCTCCATACCCAAAAGTAATCGCCATCGGGCCCACAAGCGAATTTACCATGGCCTCTTTGCCTGTATTCGTTGCCGCAATTCTGGCTAGAGAATTCTTGACAACGCGAATCTCGCTGTTCGAATTACGAAGTTTACGGCGAAGGTTTGATAATTGAGAAGCTTTTACCCCGCGATACTGTGAGAGAACTATAACGTTACTCTTAGTCATCGTTTCTTCGAGTTCGGACACTATTTTCGACTTTTTTTCGGTAGGCATCTTTTTCTCCTCAATTGCTTGTTACGAATAAAAAAGAGAGTCCTGCCTGATAGACGAAGACTCTCCCGACAATCAAATATATATGTATTGTCTTTCTGGAATTCCTCGGCGGGATATTTAAGTTCCGTTTAACTGGCAACACCCGCTATCTCAGGATTAAGTTATTATAAAGTAAATTATTATTCCTGTAAAATAATAGCTAAGCGGCGCTCATCGTAAGCGTAGTTTTTAAATCAAGATTAATGCCAGGCCCCATCGTTGTTGTTAAGTATGCTGTCTTTACATACTGCCCTTTTGCTCCTGATGGCTTAGCTTTAACAACTGCGTCGATTATAGCAGTTAAATTATCAACTAGACGTTGATCTTCGAAACTAATTTTACCGACTGGAACGTGAATTATCGCAGCACGGTCTAGTTTGAATTCGACACGTCCTTTACGTGAATCTTGAATCACACGGGGTAGATCATTTGCCGGGACAACAGTACCGGATTTTGGATTTGGCATAAGCCCTCTTCTCCCCAGGACTTTACCAAGTTTACCAACTCTACTCATCATATCAGGTGTAGCAATCGCAGTATCGAAATCAACCCAACCGCCTTCTATCTTCTGTACAAGGTCGTCTGCTCCGACAAAATCGGCTCCGGCAGTTTCCGCTGTTTTCGCTGCTTCGCCTTGGGCAAACACAAGAACCCGGACCTTTTTCCCCAACCCGTGAGGTAATAAAGCAACACCTCGAACTTGTTGGGCGGAATTCTTTGGATCGAGCCCGAGTCTTAAATGAAGTTCCACTGTCTGGTCGAATTTTGCGGTAGAAGTCTTTTTCGCCAATTCAACTGCTTCTTGCGGCGAATATACCTTGTCTTTTTCGATCAGTTTTACTGCTTCTTCGTATTTTTTCCCGTGTGTGGCCATTATTCTCTCCTACTCAACGGCGATGCCCATACTGCGGGCTGTACCGGCCACGATCTTCTCGGCTGCTTCCAGAGAATCCGTGTTAAGGTCCTTTAACTTAATTTTAGCAATTTCCTCTATTTTAGCTTTAGAAATTGTCCCGGCTTGAGTTTTTCCAGCGGTTCCGGAACCCTTTTCTATACCCAAAGATTTTCTTAATAAATCAGGTGTGGGTGGTGTTTTTGTAATGAAACTAAGTGTTCGGTCTTCATATATCGTGATCTCTGCAGGAATAATCGACCCGGCTTCTTTAGCGGTTCGTTCATTATATTCCTTACAGAAAGCCATGATATTGACGCCATGGGGACCTAACGCTGTGCCAACCGGGGGAGCTGGTGTTGCTTTTCCGGCAGGTATCTGTAATCTAAGAATTGTCTTTACTTTTTTTGCCATTTTCGTACTCCTGGGCCAGTACCCGATCTATAACTTCTCTACCTGTAAAAAGTCGAGTTCAACCGGGGTTTCTCTACCAAACAGGGAAAGAAGAACTTTCACTTTTCCTTTTCCACCGATGATTTCGTCAACTACACCTACAAAGTCGGTGAAAGGTCCGTCGATGACCCTTACGCTTTGCCCTTGCTTAAACCCAACTTTAACTTTCGGAGCTTCGGCTTCCATCTGTTTTAGTATCTGGCCGACTTCTTCCTGTTGAAGAGGTACCGGCTTATTACCACTGCCGACAAACCCGGTCACTCCTGGAGTATTACGGACGATATTCCAGCTGTTATCACTCATTTTCATACTAACAAGGACATAGCTGGGTAGGATTTTTTTTACTACGGTTTTCTTTTGTCCGCCCCTGACTTCTACCTCTTCCTCGGTGGGAACAACCACATCACCGATCTCTTCTGCGGAATCCATGAGTTTAATACGTTGCTCAAGATTCCGTTTGACTCTTTCCTCATAACCGGAATAAGTATGTATTACAAACCAACGCTTATCTTTTTCAGCCATTAGCACTACCTGAACAGATGGGGCAGGTCTTTATTAAGCAAAATGCCCTCACCCGCCAATAAAGACCCCTTCAATTAGTCTGGTGAATCCAAAGTCCACCAAAGCGAGGAATATACCGACGACAATGGTGACCAGTAAAACAATACCGCTTAAATATATAACTTCACGGCGACTGAGCCAAGTTACTTTCTTAAGCTCATTTAACGTGTCACTAAAAAAATTCAATTTACTCACGCTGCTGGTTTTAGATACAGCAGCACGCTGTTTTAACAATTCCCAACTCCGGTTGAGTTAATATCGCCATTATTCCCAGTATTGGTTAAATATTCAATTAAGCTGCCTTGGCAAACCCTACTTTGCTTCCTTATGAGGAGTGTTATGTTGGCAGCGCGGACAATACTTATTTAACTCCATCCGCTGAGAGTCATTCTTCCGGTTCTTGGTAGTTGTGTATGTCCTTTCCTTACACTCAGTGCAGGCAAGGGTAATGATTACTCTGGTATCACCTTTTTTAGCCATATTTACTCGATTATCTTGGTAACTGAACCAGCGCCGACGGTCCTACCACCTTCACGGATAGCAAAACGGACACCGGGTTCGATAGCTACCGGATAGATCAACTTTATTTTCATCGTTACATTATCACCGGGCATCGCCATTTCCATGCCTTCCGGGAGTTCGGCGGTACCGGTAACATCAGTTGTCCGGATATAGAACTGTGGTTTATATCCGTTAAAGAATGGAGTATGCCGCCCGCCTTCATCCTTGCTCAAGATATAGACCTGACCTTCAAAATACGTATGAGGTTTGATAGATCCGGGAGCGGCAATAACCATACCCCGTTCGATATCTTCGCGTTCTACACCACGGAGAAGGATACCGACGGCATCGCCAGGTTCGGCATCATCCAGTATTTTATGGAACATTTCAAGACTGGTCGCAATTACTTTCTTAGGTTCATGATGCAAACCGACTAATTCTACTTCCTGACCCGGTTTTATAATGCCACGTTCGACACGGCCGGTAGGTACAGTACCACGGCCTTTGATGCTGAAGACATCTTCAACTGACATCAGGAATGGTTGATCGACAGGGCGGGTAGGAGTAGGAATATATTCATCGACGGCATCCATCAATTTCCATATAGCACCGCACCACTTGCATTCACGCTTACCACAGCCGCACTCGAGGGCTTTTGAAGCACTCAGTCTAACGACTGGTGTCTTATCGCCGGGGAACTGCTGTTTAGATAGAAGTTCTCTTACTTCTATTTCAACAAGTTCGAGTAGTTCTTCGTCTTCCATGAGGTCGACCTTATTCAAGGCGACGACGACGTAAGGTACGCCTACCTGGCGGGAAAGCAGGATGTGTTCACGAGTCTGCGGCATTGGGCCGTCAGGAGCGCTGACTACCAGGATAGCGCCATCCATCTGAGCGGCACCGGTAATCATGTTCTTAATAAAGTCGGCATGTCCTGGGCAGTCGATATGAGCATAATGGCGTTTTGCGGTTTCATATTCGACATGCGCAATAGCAATCGTCATACCGCGGGCTTTCTCTTCCGGGGCGTTATCGATAGAATCGAAGGCACGGAACGTCGCTGTCCCTGCTTTCGATAGGACTAACGTAATCGCTGCAGTCAGTGTAGTCTTACCATGATCAACATGACCGATGGTTCCTACGTTGCAATGTGGTTTAGAACGTACAAATTTCTGCTTTCCCATTTCCTTTTCTCCTTCTAGTAAAAAGCCCACAATCGGATTCGAACCGATGACCCCATTCTTACCAAGAATGTGCTCTACCGACTGAGCTATGTGGGCACAATGACACAGCTAATTTTAGGCTAATACATTGGAAAAGTCAAACTGCGCCACCACTCAGCGGCAGACTCGCTCCCTACCGCTCTTGGCGGGAAGTCAACCATATGTTGAACTTCGATTATGGGGCTAAGTCAAGGTTGTTCAAGAATCCAATAATAAGATTAATTGCTGGGGTGAAGTTTGTCAAGAGGGATGCGCCTGAATTGAGATAAAAAAAGTAATAAAAAAGAGCCGGGAAAAAAACTTTACCCGGCTCTTTTTGTACTAGTGATATTTATTTTACCATACCTTTGGCTTTAAGTAGTTCCGCTGCCAGTATCGATCCCCCGGCCGCACCCCTTACTGTATTGTGGTGTAAACCGACAAAACGGTAATCGAAAACATTACATTTTC
>WSSedL1B2DRAFT_1000105_pt1 | contig 12585 bp, 12 predicted proteins | sample WetSurSiteL1Bulk_FD_9470 | JGI IMG/M metagenome (IMG submission 9470)
GTACGTTCCGGCGCTGTGCCATGCCATGCGAATGAATAAGGGCCCATAGTGGCCGAAGTCTGAAGGCCACCAGTCCTGCGAGGTGGTCATTATCGCCTGCAGATCCTTCTTCACTGCCGCCAGGTCAAGTTTTTTGAATTCCTGAGCGTAGATGAACTCCCTGCCCATCGGGTTGGACAGGGGACAGTTCTGGTGAAGAACTTTCAGGTTCAACTGGTTTGGCCACCACTCCCGGTTGGAAATGCCACGGCCGGTTGCCTTGTTGGTTACCCCGCCCTTTTCCGGGCGCTTGCTGTCGTCAGTCATAATGTCACTTTCTATGGTTGTATGATTTTATCCACGGTAATGCCTTGAATATTCCTATGTCCGCCCAAATGACTGTTGCCTTGGCAGTGGCTATGGTCACGGTTTTTGTGCAAACGCAGCTGAAATTTTTTTAAAAACTGGATTTGATGATGAATCTTGTGGCCAATTGGAATTTTCGGGGTGGAAGCGTGCAGCAAAGGGAAGTGCGGAGATGATCAGGATCCAACATCAGTGGTTTGGTATGAGGACAGGGCAAAAAAAGGAACTAAGAGAAAACATTCGTTGCTGAAATCCTGGCAGGTGCAGTTTTTATTATTGGCACTGTAGCACCACCGGATGGTTTCAACTCAATGGTTACTCTNGTACTTGCTGGTACAGGAGCAACAAAAAACGTAATCTCGGCCTGATCACCGGGGTTCAGTGACATGATCCTCGTAGTACCGCTTTTTGCAGTAAAAAAACTCGTGGAGATCCTGGTATTATACATGAGGGGTTGCGGGAAGGTACTGGGTGTAGTGAAGACAATCCGCATCTTTGTCAAATCCAGTGCCGGACTGCATGGATCAAGCCCAATGGTGAACCTGATTTGGTCAATACCAGCTTCCGGATCAGATGAAAGACCATAAACGTTGCCGGTCATCCTGATATCCGCAGCAGGCAGTTCAGTACCCGTGCATACGGTTCTGACTGGCATGGTGGTGACGGGAACCGGCGTTGTGGTGACCGTTACATAGACAATTTGTGGCGTTGGCGTTGCGAGGGGGAGATGAACATTCACAAACGGCGGCGCAGGTGTTGTGTTCTGGGGATGACCATTCACAACCTGTGGTACCGTTGATACGCCAGGGTAACCCGTGTCCTGCGTGGTACATCCCGGGAGAAATACCATCGCCATAAGGAGAACAGAACAGAAGATTATCCCACAGTTGCGCATGATTGATGTGATATCATTAAATCATTAATATTATTCTATCCTTCTGGTTATGCTCTATAACCTTTTTGTAATTGTCAGAGGCCAGGCGGCCCTTACCCGGCGTACTTTCCGAAGAGATCTGGTCGTTTCATGATATCCGTTCCAAATCTCAGATATCCACGATTTCAGCTGATCTCTTACCGGTATCGACAAGCGCCACGCTACTCCTGCCTGTCAGGTGCCCATACACCTCCCCTGGGTTGACAATTAGCAGGGTCCCCTCTCTCCTGATTTCCGGGCGGTGGGTATGACCATATACCAGCAGATCGAGAGAACCGCAGGCTGTAAGCGTTTCCAGCAGTTCCCGGTCATTGCCGTGTACGAGGCCAATCCTCATCCCTCCCAAATCGATACGCGCAAATGTTCCCGTGATCTTCATGGCGGGAAGCAGGCCGGATTTTCGTTCGAGCAGCGCCCGGTCCCCGTCATTGTTCCCGAATACCCCGGTAAGGGGTGCTTTTAGTTCTTTTAGTGTATCGATCATGAACGGGGATATGATATCTCCCGCATGCAGCACGTGATCTACTTTTTTCAGGTTGAACGTTGCAATGGCTTTTTTTGTCTGCACAATATCATCGTGGGTATCGGACATGACACCAATGAGCATTCTTATCACTACGGTTCCATAGTCCGAAGAGGTGATAATTATTTGCCGGGAGATGGGCTTGATAAAAGAGAGTTCTGAGGTTAAATTGTATTTTTAATGGGCTGATGCTCTTTTTGCAGCGTAAGCATCAGGTACTGCCATTTCCGTGATGCCGGCAGGATCATTTAACCCATCAATTTCATCAAAGATTGTCATTAATTCTGTCCATCCTTCGTGTATTTCCCTGAATTCATCCCCTGTCATAATTTTTTTCCTCCCCTACCCAGTTCTTCTGGGATAAATCTGAATTTTATTGTGATTATATTATATATTTGCCAAACGGGTATGCATGGCATACTGGCAGGATCTTCATGTTATATACAACCTGAGGAGATTTTACCGCTGTATTATGAAAAAAAAGGATTTGTATTTTATGTACAATGTATAGCAATTAAAAAAAAAGTCTGTTCTCATCAGTTTCACTGGTAAAATAAAAAAATTAACCATAATTACCATTTTTATTAACTAAAAAAAATTTATTATTATAAAATTTATGTTATTAATATTAATTTTTTAAAAAAAATATTAATTAATTCTCAAAATGTATTTTTCATAAAAAACGGGTTTTCTTCCGACAGGAAAATTCAATCCTGGAGAACTTTCTCGCCGGCTTTTCAGACTTTGGCGATGAAGAATTCACTTTTTCCCCATCTTTTGCTATTATTCAGGATTTTTAACAATGAAGGAGTGCGTGCCTAAACGAATAATTTGAGAAATATTTATCATGGTGAATAAATCATTATACCGTATCTGCTCTTTGAATTTACAGGGTTAATGGTATTGTTTATTTCATATTTTCAGCGTTCAGCAGAGCAGGTCGATCGAGAGATATCGTCCATCAACGGGTAATTGATACATGGGGGGTTCAGATGTCAAGAATTGAAGAGAGCATTGAAATAACCTGTCCGGTCGAAAAGGCATTCGCCTTCACGACAGATGCTGCGAGCTGGAGCAAATGGCAGACAATGATCCCGGATGCAGAGCAGACATCGACGGGACCTGTTGGTGTCGGTACCACATTTAAAGGTACCAATCACCTGATGGGTCGTACCATGAAATGGACTGCCCAGGTTATTGACTATGAGAAAAACAAGAAGTTTGGAAAGAATATTACTTCAGGGTCCGTATTCATCGAACAACACAACACCTACGATTCTGTAAAGGATGGTTTGAAATTTACCATCGTCTATGATACGAAAGTGAATGGATTTCTTAGGATTTTGTCCCCGATGATAGTCAGCTCGATGCAAAAAGAGCTCAAGAAAAGTCTGGGCAACCTAAAACAGATTCTTGAGGCCTAGCGTTCAGGAATGAATAAAAAAATTCCACCCTCCTTTTTCACTCATACGAAGTGGTTCTCCGGTAGAATGCGTCCCCATGTATGAGCAAATTATACTATCTGATTTTGGTTCTTTGGGAAAAACGACCCTCATAATCGCAGTCGGCAGCCTTTCTGAAGTCCGGACAGGGTAAACTAAATGGTGAAAACAGCCTCGGTTTAAAGCCTTTGGTGACGATTAGATGAAGTGCAAATCTGCCGTATTTTTACAAACTGAGCGATATTTTGGCGTATTTTTACACGAACAGAAACGGACGGTTTTTTAGGACTATCCTGGACCGGCCCGGATACCGTTAAGGGAAATGGATCCCGATTTGGGCTTATTTTCCTTCCTAGGGTTTACAAAGTGTGAAAAATGAAAAATCTCATTTAATCTCGATCCTTTCCCCGGTTTCCATGTAATGAACATTCTCGGCTATCTTGCAGGCATGGTCAGCACAGCGTTCGAGATACCGGGCGACCATGATGTAGTGCGTGCACCGCGAGATATTCTTTGGATCTTCCATCATGTAGGTTATTCCTTCACGGAAGATTGAATGCCGTAATGCATCGATAGTATCGTCACGGGCTGAAAATCCCTCAATCAGCGCTAGATTATCAGACTCGTAGGCTGCAATCGCATCATCTACCATATCAATGACAAGGTCAGCCATATGGGGAATGCTCATAAGATTGGCAATATGTGGTTTATCCGAGATCTCTTTTGCGATTTTGGCGATCGTTTTGCCATACCGGCCAATCCGCAATGAGGCATTGATCACTTTTAATGTGCATACAATGACCCGCATATCTTTTGCCATCGGCTGGTAAAGGGCAATCAGGAGGTAACACTGTTCTTCCAGCCTCACTTCCATTTCGTGGATGTCACCTTTTCTTACGGTAACAGATTCTGCAAGAGCTGGATCCTGCCGGATGAGTGCATCAACTGCAGAACGCAGCATATCGCGTCCCACGTGAGCCATTACAAGAGTGTCTTGTCTCAGATTCTGGAGTTCTATGTGAAATTTCTCTGCCATAGTATTCCACCTACCCAAACCGACCGGTAATATAATTTTCAGTGAGTTCTTCTTCAGGGTGCTCGAAGATCTGAACAGTTTTTCCACATTCAATGAGTCTTCCCAGGTACATGAACCCTGTAAAATCGCTCACCCGCGCTGCCTGCTGCATGTTATGGGTAACGATGATAACCGTATAATCCTTCTTGAGCAAATCGATGAGGTTCTCAATCTTTGCAGTAGCTATCGGATCAAGGGCTGAGCAGGGCTCATCCATCAGGATCACTTCCGGCTCGACCGCAAGAGTACGTGCGATACAGAGCCGTTGCTGTTGTCCGCCGGAGAGACCGACCGCTGAATCGTTGAGCCTTTCCTTTACTTCATCCCAGAGAGCTGCGTGACGCAGGCTCTGTTCAACGATCCTGTCAAGTAGCACTTTATCTCTGATACCATGCACCCGGGGGCCGTATGCCACATTCTCGTATATGGATTTGGGAAAGGGGTTTGGTTTCTGGAACACCATCCCGACTTTTTTCCTGAGCATGACAACATCCGTACCGGGTTCGTGGATGTTCTTAGCATCAAGCGTTATTTCACCGGTAATTTTCACATGGTCAATAAGATCGTTAAGGCGGTTGAAACAGCGGAGAAGGGTTGACTTTCCGCACCCGGAAGGTCCTATCAGGGCGGTAACCTTGTTCTTTGGGATCTTCATGGAAACAGACTCAAGTGCCTGTTTCCCGTTATACCAGAGATTTACGTTATTTGTAGTGATAATTGCAGATTCTGACATGATTTATCCCCGTGATTTTTTCTGGAAATAGTGTCTCACGATAATAGCAATCGCGTACATTCCTACGACAAGGATTAACAGGACAAGGGCAGTCCCATACATGTTGGCTGATGCCCCCGGGACATTGGTTGCCAGGATGAAAAGATGGTAAGGGAGTGCCATAACCGGGTCGAATACCGAATCCGGCAGGAAGCGGGATGAGAAAACGACGGCTGTAAACATGATCGGGGCAGTTTCCCCGGCTGCTCTCCCGATACAGAGGATTGCGCCGGTAACAATTCCCGGGACTGCCGGCGGAATGACTACTTTACTGATCGTCTGCCACCGGGAGGCACCTAACGCGAGACTGCCTTCACGCAGTGTCTGTGGGATATTTTTCAACGATTCTTCAGTTGTGCGGATGACAGTAGGCAATATCATCAGTGCAAGGGTGATCTGACCGGCAAGCAAAGACACACCAACCGTGAGGTAAAGTACGATAAATGCAAACCCGAACAGACCAAACACAATGGAAGGGGTGCCGTTGAGCAGGTCAACCCCATTCCTGATGAGGCGGGTGATGCGTCCTTCCCGGGTATATTCTACAAGGTAAATCGCAGCTCCGACACCAAGAGGAAGAGCAATCAGAATCGCACCGGAAACCAAATAGAGCGTACCTGCGATCGCAGGGTAGATACCCCCCGCCCTCCCGAGATCTTTTGGTGGCTGGGTCAGGAATTCCAATGAGAGTGCAGGTAACCCGTTGATGATGATATACCCGAGAATAATGACGAGAATGGCTAGCACGATGACTGCTGCCGCTGTAATAATTCCAAACGAGACAATCTGAATGTGCTTTTGTGAGAGCAGGTTCCAGCCGAAATAGAGAGCACCCAGAACGATCAGGATCGCCATCGCGAAATACCAGGGTGCAGCGACAAAGAGGAATATAACCAGGGCTACGCCAAGGAACAATTTCACGATCCGAACAAGGGGTCCTTTTAAGGTAAGGGGGATGAGAAGCTTGTGGTGTGATCCTGCAGCCTGCCCCTCTTTTAAGCGGCGTAAAATTGCAACCGCTGCAAGGTTGATGACAAGCGTAATAACAAGAAGGACGATTGCAATACCGAACAAGGCATTGTAATGCGGGCTTCCCACAGATACTTCTCCCATTTCAATTCCCAGCGTTGCGGTAAGTGTCCGGATGGGAGAGAGAACATTCCATATGGGTTCCGGGATTACAGCGGCATTACCGGCAACCATTAAAACCGCCATTGTTTCCCCGACAGCTCTGCCGATACCAAGGATGATGGCCGCAGCGATACCGGAGAGGGCGGCAGGTACAAGAACACGGCTGATAGTCTGCCACCGTGTTGCCCCGATTGCAAGCGAGCCTTCCTTGAACTCATGGGGTACCGCACTGATGGCATCTTCTGAAACGCTGATAATGGTGGGCAGGGCCATAATCCCAAGCAGAATTGAAGCAGCGAGCCATGTTTCACCTGATGGGACACCAAACGTTACCCGAATGAAATCTGTCAGGACAACCAGTCCAAAGAACCCATACACTACTGACGGGATACCGGCAAGAAGTTCAATGGCTGGTTTGAGGACGTTTTTTACCCTTGGGGATGCGAGTTCTGACACATAAATAGCACAGCCGATGGAAAGCGGGACAGCAAATACGATCGCCCCGAGCGTGACGAGGAGGGTACCGACAATGAGGGGTAAAATACCATATAAGGGTTCCATTGCTGTGGGAGCCCAGGTTTCACCGAACAGGAAGGGGATAGTCCCATAATCAATAAAGATCGGATACCCATCCCGTACCAAGAACAGGAGTATGAATACAACAACAATAACCGCAAAAAAGGCTGTGATAAAAAATACCGTTTTAATGGCCTGCTCTTTGATCAGTGACGAAAGTGCAGGACGTATGGAGGCAATTGGCAGATCTGGTATGGTCTTTTCGAATTGTACCATTTCTCCCTCCGTTAAAAAATTTTTGTTGATCCTTCTGTGGTTATCGTTCAGCTAAGGGGGACGTAGCCTTCATCAGTAACAATCTTCTGACCCTCGGGGCCCAGGATATACCTGATGAAGTCACCGGTAAGTCCGCTGGGCTGGCCATTGGTGATCACATAGAGGTCACGAGAGATCGGATAGGTCCTGGTCTTCACATTGTCAAGAGTCGGGGCAATAAACTGCTGGGAATTCCACCAGATAGGCAGAGCCTTGACATCCTTGCTGACAAATCCAATCGAAATGTATCCTATCGAACCCGGTGTCTGGGCAACTGTCTGGAGAACAGCTCCATTGGAATTCTTCTCCAGCATGTTCTTTGTCGGGGTTGCCTTGAGCAGGACCACTTCATCAAAATAGGTACGGGTACCAGATGCACTGTCCCGGCCGATAACCACGATCTGGTTATTTGTCCCGGGTACATTTGCGCCGTTAATCTCAGTCCACTTGGTGATAGTACCCAGATAGATATTTTTGACCTGATCCTGGGTAATAAACTTGATTTCATTTGACGGGTTGACAATAACTGCGATACCATCCTGTGCGACAGTGGTAACAACAAAGCTGGGATATTTTGTCATTTCATCTTTGGTCACTTCACGGGAGGACATGCCGATATCGACAGTTTTTGTACCTATTGCCTGGATACCAACACCCGATCCACCGCCCGTGATCTGGATGTCAGCATCCGGGTGCGCTGCCATATACTGGTCAGCTGCTTTCTGGACAATCGGCAGGACAGTTGTTGAACCACTGATCCTGATGGTCTGTTTCTGGCCGGTTGAGTGCAGGGACTGGGTAGTAACCTGTGCTACTGGCGTTGAAGCCGGCATCTGGGTAGTTGCAACAACGGTGGGGGATGCGGTCGGAGCTGTAGTTGCAACCGTAGTTTTTGTTCCGTTTCCTGTACAGCCCGCAGCAAACGCCAGCATGATAACGGCGACGAGGCTGAGGGTAATTAACAAATAAGAACTCCTTTTTGCGTTCATGGGTTCACCATGATAGTAAACCGGGGGAAATATACCCTTTTTCGACAGATAATATAGTTATATATATTGTTATCAGAGAACAATAGAGGTATATGCATACCCATTGCCTATCAAGGTGAATGTCATGGAGGTCAGGAAAGTACAGTTTACAGGAGGATCATCGTACGTTCTTACGTTACCCAAGGAATGGATCGATGCAGAAAAGATCAAAAAGAATGATTCGCTTGGGGTGGAGGTGCAACCGGACGGTGCGCTTCTTATTACCCGGCATTCCGAACAGGAACCGGCCCAGCGGACAAAAGAGTTCGACCTTGCCGGTATCACCGAACCCGCGTATCTGTTCCGTCTGCTGATTGGCGCATATATCTCAGGCTATACATTTATTGTGATCCATTCTCAACAACGGCTGCCACCCTTTGTCCGTGAGGTTGTCCGTAACTTTACCCAGATGACTATCGGTCAGGAAGTTGTCGAGGAAACTGATACCGAGATCATGCTAAAAGATCTCCTGAATCCTGCTGAAATGCCGTTTGACAATACCATCAAGCGGATGTTCATGATTGTCAAGGCAATGCATGAAGACGCGATCACGGCTATTCGTGTGCAGAATCAGACGCTTGCCAAAGATGTCACGGCACGGGACAATGATGTCGACCGCCTTCACTGGCTGATAGCCCGGCAGACAAATATGATCCTGTCGAATGCAACCCTCTCCCGTAAGATGGCGGTGTCACCGGTAATGGCGCTGCATTATTTTACCATAAGCCGGATTATTGAAAGAATCGGGGACCATGCAGAACGGATTGTATCTATTGCACAGCCGATTCTTACCAAAGGCATAGATCCGGAGATCATGAAAAAAATTGCAAAAGCAAGTGAACTTTCCATAGGATTATTTGACCGGAGTATTGTCTCATTTTTCAATAATGATATGAAAAAGGCGAACCACAATATTGAATCGATGCGTGTTCTCAAAACCCTGAGTGAGGAGATAAATTCGATGGTACTCAGGCAGGAAACTGCCGATGCTATTGCCCTTGGGTATATCAATGAAAGTGTGAAAAGAGCGGGGGAATACGCGGCTGATATTTCTGAGAATGTGATCAATTATCTTGTGGAAGAAGATCGATTGCCAAAGAAAAAGAAATTGAAACTATGAGCCCTTTAAGTGCTAACCTCATTTCTTAATATCGCTTTTTTCAGGTAATCGTCGGATAAAAACGACCGTCATATTCGCATCCGGCAGCAGGATCGCATTCAACAGAGAACATGAGGACTTCAGAAGGACAAAATCTGGTCGTAGAAGTAAAAAAGCAATGAGGTCAGATTTTTACGCTTGTTCATAGTCTGGAGAGGAACAGATGCCAACAATGGAGAAAAAGAGTCACAGGGAGAATTACGATCCTTTTTTTTGATGTTTCAAAATTTGTTTCAAAATCTGGTTTTTGGGGATAATCTTAAAAATTTTCCCGAGAGAAATGCCGGTCAAATCAGGGCATTTAAATTTTCTTTAAAAAAAGGAGATACTGGAATGAAAGCAAAAAAAGGAGTTGTCATTGAAAGAGTATTTGATGCACCTCGCAATGCGGTTTACCGGGCCTGGACCAAGCCGGACGTCATCGCGAAGTGGTGGGGTCCTGAAGGATTCAGTGCTCCAAGTATTAACGTGGATTTAAGAGTAGGCGGAAAATATGTCTTTGCCATGCATGGCCCAGAAGGCTCTGAATGGGATAAGGACATGTACAGTGCAGGAATCTATAAAGAAATTATTCCGGATGCAAAACTGGTCGTCACCGACTATTTTTCGGATGAGAAAGGAGAAATGCTGGAACCTGCCGACGTTGGGCAGAACCCTGATTTTCCAAAAGTATCAACGGTAACGGTACTTTTCGAAGAAGCAGAGGGGGGGAAAACGAAACTTTCAATTATCTATCCATTGCCGCCAATAAAAAAGCAGGCGGAAGCAATGATGAAGAGCGGCATGATAGAAGGTTGGAATTCAAGCCTTGATAAATTACAAAGGGTTGTTGAGAGAAAATAAAAGGGTAAAATTGATAAAATAATTATTTTTCTGTTGGTATTACTCAAATGTTGGCTGATGCGACACATCGCATCGTATGAGGCTGGATCTCGCTGCAAAGTTTGCGGAACGTTGCGAATGCCTGTTTGAATTCAGGGGTGTTCCTCCATTGCAAAGCTGCATCTATATCCTGCCATGGCCCGAATGAGATGAATTTCTGGGGATTGTCTGCGTCCTGGACAAGAACAGCAGTTTGTGCTCCTTTCTGGTTCTTGCTGGTCCATTGGGCAAAGGTATCCCAAGCCTTGATGAATGCTGTTTCACTTCCCGGGTTCACCGTCCATATGCCAAGCGTGTAAACTGTTCCAATCTTTGTCATGATAATTATCGCAATTATCGTTAAGTTAAAAAAATATTTGGTCGGTTACCCTATAGTTCGCAAATCCATGGTGCCCTGATAACTCATCACGTTCCGTTTGTATGAATGGATTCACTGTCCAGCAGGCTGACGATGGGGATTAATTCGGAACCAGGAAGGCGGCGTTGAAGTTCTCGTGCGATGAAGAGCGAATTGCCGGTTCCTGAAAAGTAATAAATCTCTGTACTCATTGTTTCTCCTCCCCCAGGACCAGATCCCTTGGACACTATCATTTTTTTAATGGTGGGACATTTTTCTGAACCGAGACAACATACATTTTTATTACCAACATGGTATATATCATCGATTATGAAGAATTCAGTTCTTTTCCTGGCGATTGCTGTCTTGCTGATGATACTGATGATTTCCCCCGCCATTGCAGCGGATGATACAGGTGCCATAAAAACACAACTGAGTCTCCAAAGTGCAATATTCTGGGCGTTTGCCGGTGTGCTTCTGAGTTTCATTATTCCGGTACTGGCAAAATACGGTGTCAAAATTAATGATGCAAGAAAGAGTAGTCAGACGATAAATCACTCTAAAGAAATTTTAGATGCTGCAACCCCGTATTTTTTCACCGCAATCCAGTCATTCCTCATTGCAGTTGTTGTGATAGCGGTTGTATTAAGCCAGGGCACTCCCCTGAACGAATGGTATATAGCGTTCATTGCAGGGTATACGTTTGACGCGACAATCCAGAAGGTCAAAACGAATTAAATTTTCTTAACCTTTTTTTGCTTCCGGAAGAGCATTGCCAATCCTCATGAATACTTTCATTGTTTAATGGTGGAGCGTGCGGCACAAGGCGGGACCAGTGCAGGAACTCTTTCACCCGCCCCGGGCCGGTATTATCTGGCTCAGGTCCCAGATGTGCACTACGATTTTGCGACAAGGTCAGGATGGTGACGCAGGGAAACAATGAATTTCGAAGATATACAAAGCATCGACGATTTGGCGGTTGTTTCAGAAGAAGTTGTCTGGCAGAATTTTGAAAGGTTAGCGGCCTTTATCTTTGAAAAAAATAATTTTTTAGTCAACGTAAACACGGTAAAAACCCATCAGAAAACAAAACGGCAATATGATGTGATTGCCTGGAAGGGCAACCAGACATTCCTGGTAGAATGCAAGAAATGGGCCGGCAACCGCTACCGGCTGTCAGCAATAAAAAAGGCTGTTGAACAGCATAAAGAAAGAGCCGCGTTTTATGCAGCTGTCACGAATGAGGATGCGATTCCCCTCCTTGTCACCCTCATAGAAGAGGAAATACCGTTTTACGAAGGAGTTCCCATCGTGTCGATTCTGAAGCTTAACTCCTTTGTCAATGAATTGGACGGGTACGTACAAGGAAATTTCTTTTACAATTGGGAAGATGAATTACCCGATGAAGATGACTTGGCCTGTGAAGATGATCTGCCTTTACCAGATCAATGGGGGGAATGAAATTTATCGATAATTCCCAAACTGAAACTTTGGTGCTTTTCGGTACAGCTCAAAATAATTCCCGATCAGGTCATTTTCCAGCTCTTTGAGGTTGTGAGGGATTATCGGTTGTTCCATGACGTATGAGGAAAACAACAGGTCTTTTTCATCGAGAAATTTCATTGCATGGCTCCTGAGCCGTTGTGCACAATCAGCTGACTGGCCGATATAGACAAGTTCGCCGGAATCGTGTTCGAACAGGAGGTATAACCCCGCACCGGGAGGAACCGTGCTGATTGTCTCCCCATCGAGCGGTCTCATCCCGCTCCATGCAAGCCCCATCCAGTCGCGATCCCCCGGAGTCCCGCTGATTGTCAACGGTGGTATGCTCGGTCCACCTGTCGGATTATCCTTATGATTTTCATCCAGTTTCCCCCCTCGTTTGTTCTCTTTCCGGTTGGTGGATTTGCGGTATCTCGGATGAAACCGCCCGAAGTTGCACAGCGTTGATTCACCGTATTCCTGCCGGTACCGGTAGAGAAGGAAACTTTCCATCCCGCGTCTTCCGCTCTGGGAAGCATCGAGCGGAGTTGCAGAGCATTCGTACGCAAACCCTTCTGCATCCTGCCAGGCCCAGAGCGAGGGGGCGGCCGGAAGGGGATCATTCCATGGCATCAGCTCGGATC
>WSSedL1B2DRAFT_1000107_pt1 | contig 12398 bp, 18 predicted proteins | sample WetSurSiteL1Bulk_FD_9470 | JGI IMG/M metagenome (IMG submission 9470)
TTCTTATTATAATGGAGCAGACATAGTTCTTATATACAAGTTGGAGTTTCTTCAAGTAGCTTTCTCGGAGAGATTATACAAAATTATTTAAACTTTTTGGTACGAAAAATTTCATATTAGTGAGAGTAACTTTTGGGGTTATTCGTACACATTGGAACGAGAGGGGCGGAATCCCCTCAATTTGTTATAGGAGAGTATTGATTATGAGTAAGAAGAAACCAACAATTAAGGAAGAACCAAAAAGTAAGGAAGCTCTTGAGATGGAGAAAATTAATCAAGCGTATGTGAAAATGAGAGATATACTGGAAGATGAATTAATCAAGCGTATGTGAAAATGAGAGATATACTGGAAGATGAATTATTAGATTTATCAGGTGTTGAATTTTATGGAAAAATATTAGGTCTTGTATATGGTCTTGTAGAAATATATGGATATGATTCTATAAAAGAGGTTACAAGGGTTTATAAAGAAATTTACTGCACAGATGTAAAACACAAAAAAGGAAAAAAGTAAGTAGGGGAGTAATCCCCTCATTTTTTGTTTCGATTTTTAGCATTTGTCTATTTTGTCATTGTTACAAGTTTTAATTATATAATCTGCACAAGAGAATCGTAGTTGAGGTAAAATAGATTGGAGGGAAAGGAAATGATGGATGTAGTTTTATGGATGACAGCGTATGTTTTGTTAGGCAATATTTTATTGATATTTGAACGAGTGAGAAAGAAGATTTGTTCATAGGAGAGGATTCATTATGAGTAAGATTTCACAAAAATATGTTAGACGAGTTATGAAAGAATATGCAGGGAATAACCCTGTTAGCAAAGAAGTTATTGTTTATATCAGAGATTACCTGGATAGGGAATGTCATAGGATTTGTAAGACCACAGCTACAGAGTATAGGGCTAAAGTAGAGCTACGAAAAATCCAGAAAATAAGACCACACCACCGAATAGGCAAAGAAATTATAGAGAAGGTGGTATAACATGGATAAGTTACTAAAATCGTTACTTTTCCTTGTCCGTATTGAAGAACCTTTCGACACAAGGTTTATATTTTCCACAGAAGATGTAAGAGAGGCAAGAGAGCAATTTAGTGTACTTTCTTGTCGAGAGGTATAGAACTATGACAAAGAAAACAACAAGTAGTTCTTCCTCAAAGAAGGCAGGAGAAAAAGTAGATAGGAAAGTAGAACTACAAGGATTTGAAACCTATTTACGAGCTAACGTAACCACAAACCACCACAGCATAAAAGAGTACCTCTATACCATAGGTAGATTCATTGAGAACCTTGGTAACAAGCCTCTGGTATCTGTTACTGAATCAGACATTAACGAATTCATAGTGAAACAAAAAGAAAGATACAAACCGAACACCCTAACTAATCGGATGGCTTCACTGAGGCATTTAATGAGATACCTCAAGAAAGACATAGTAATACCGATACCACCAACCATAGAAACCAGGACAGAGAAGGACGTACTCACACAAGAAGAGATACAGAAGCTATTCCAAGCAACCGTAGACAACCCAAGGAATAACGCTATACTGAAAACCCTCTACTATACCGAACTAAGGAAATCTGAGCTTGTAGCCCTTGATTTAGATGATATAGACTACCAAGCAAAGACCGTACGAGTTCGGAATGGGAAGGGTAGACAAGGTTCCCCAGAAGTAATAAGTATCTCTGATATAGCTTTAGAATCCATTAAAGCTTATCAGAAAATAAGGGGAATAGCCAAAGACGGACACCAAAGAGCTTTATTCCTGAACATAGACCAAGTAAGACTAACGGATGCAGGGGTAGATTTTGTTCTTAAGAAAGCGGTTAGTAAAACAGACATACAGAAACACGTATACCCTCACATGCTTAGAGCCTCTCTTATAACTCACATGGCTAATTCTGGGGCTTCGGTATTCGTTATTCAACAGCAGAGCAGACACAAGAGCCTTTCCTCATTGAAGAGGTATGTCAGACCAACCCAAGCAGAGAAATTAAAGAACTACCAGAATTACGTACCAAACATAACAGAGACAGAGGTTATAAGTAAACAACAAGAACAACCTCAACCACCAGAACCAAAGAAACCAAAACAAGATACAGACCCGATGGTAGGGAGTATGGATGAATCAACAAAGCTCAAACTACGGTTACTCGAAATCGAGAAGGAAGAGATACGGTTAAAGTTAGCGAACAACAAAACAGAAATTTATTATCAATAAGTGGTTACTTATCCCACTAAGGATAAGCTTCTTGTTTTGGAACTTATCTGTGTAATCACACGGATAAGGTTTTGTTATCAGTGTCTCCTTATGTGGTTTTTGGATTAGCTGTCGATGAAAATCATCGGTATTTATATGTGATGAATGTATTTACCTGCTCGGGATTGGGATGGGATCAATATGGGTAAAACCATTGCACTGAAACTTACGAAGAAAGAAGAACAGTTTATTTCAGAGGTCAACAGCAAGGGGATGACCAATAGTGAGCTGTTACGGTCTGCGTTGCGTCAATATGTTCAGAGTATGCAGGAGGTTTCGTCTGAGGGGTCGCAGATGAAAAATATCTTTGTGAAACAGGAAAATGTATCTGCAGATTTTCTTGATATAGTTCAGCAGCTGAAATCAGATATGCAAGTGGTTCAAGGTCAGTTGGAGAGGATACAAAAACAGGTGGAGAACGATGTGCAGACGTTGCAACAACAGCTGTCGCTTCTCACCGCCATGGCTCCTAATCTTGCCCAATGCACTTCATCAGAAAAACAGGAGAATCTCTATGATGTCCATCAGCAGATTGACCAGTTTTTATGCAAACAGACGCATCAGAATGCTGTGAAAGAAGAGACGGTAAAGAATTCGATGGATTAGGAAGAATAATAGCTTTTTACGGTTTGTAAGAGTCGCTGGTTGTCGAATGGTTTTGTGATATAGTTCCGTATATATTTTTTCAGGTCATCAAACTTCCAGTCGCATTCATCCTTTGCTGATACCATTGTGATGATGTTGTCTTTATTGAGGCCTTTTGCGACGATCTGGCGGATCGTTGTCCATCCGTCCATGTGAGGCATCATGATGTCCATCAGGATGACTCCTTTGAACCCGTGTTCGAGTTCGTCGATACAGTCTTTTCCGCAGGGGACGGTGTACACCTCAAATCCCTCTGCCTCAAAAAGCTCCCGTATGGATATGAGAATATCAGGGTCATCATCGACAATCATTAATTTTTTGTGCATCCGTACGTGAAATACCTATGAAGCATATTAATTTTTTGTTTATAGTGTTACAAAAATACTTTTGCTATTCTTCTTTTAAAAAATTTGGATTGTTCCAGCTCTTTAGATTATCATCGGGTCGAATGGATCTGAGTTCTCCGGTGTCTTACCCTGGGCCCGTCCATTCATTTTCTTTGCGATATGGTACAAAAAATTCCTTTCGACGGTTTCAACCTGTCGTTTACTCAGATTTGTCTTTCGTATCAATATCTCTCCTTTTTCATTGATGACTTCGATAATGCCTTTCTCCGGGTCGGATAGCACTTTAAAAGTCTTGCCTTTTGTTTGGAGTAAAACCCAGATATGTTCGCTTGCCATGAGAATTCCTTTTTTATATATATTTTGGTTGATTTATCAGTATATAAACATTCCGAAAAAATACAGGAGAAAAAACCTCTTCACCATTAGGAGTCGTATCAGGAGAGAGGGCGATATTTCCACCTTGGTAGTTTTCCACCCCATATTTATATATGATTACTAAGAGAATTGAACATGGTAGGAAAATAGGAGATGGAACGGGATTGATGATGTCACAGAAAAAAAGTAGTATAGTTTTCATCATGAGTCTGCTGATGGTTGGTGCAGCTGGAAACCTCTTTCTGATTGACGGGGCTCATGCTTCTGGGATGACTCTCTATGTTGATGATAGTAACATCGCCGGACCATGGAACGGGACGCAAGACCATCCGTATCGGACCATCCATGATGCGATGACGGTCGCAATCGATGGTGACAGTATTTTCGTGTACAGTGGGACTTATGCAGAAAAAATTGATATCACTCTAGATCTGACGATACAAGGAGAAAACAAAGACACCACCTATATCGATGGTGGCGGGTCTGGTCATGTCATCAACGCCCACGGGACATTTGGTGGGGAAATTCAGGTTATTCTGAAATATCTCACGATTCGGAACGCGGGTGGTAGCGGTTTTGACTGTGTCACATTTTCGTATGTGACCGGGGGTGAAATCTCCAATAACAAAATCCTGAACAGTCAAGAGGGAGAAGGAATTTCCATCGATCATTGCCAGGGAGTAACGATCCGTGGGAACACCATAACGAACAATAAAGTCGCAGGGGTGAGCCTGACTGCATCAGGACAAAACATCATTGACCAGAACATGATTTCGAGTAACCAGAAAGGGATTCATCTCGCATCGTTCTCAGCCAATAACCAGATAACCAGCAATACAATTCGTGACAACACGGTCTACGGGATCTATATCGTTCAGTCGTCTAGTAACGTCTTCTCAAGAAATGATTTTACCCAGAACAACCTGAACGCACAGGATCCGTCGTCCAACACATGGAGTCTAGACGGCCAGGGGAACTATTGGGATGATTATGACAACTATGATAACAACAGCGATGGGATAGGTGATACCCCCTATCTAGTCCCTGGTGGGAGTAACGTCGATGCGTACCCCCTCGGATACTTCAAACAACCAGAGATTCCAGGAGAACAAAACCAGCCTCCCGTTGCTGTTTCCATTAGCATTTCAAATACATCAGTCCTTCAATATACGACGATAACCTTCTCAGGGGAAGGAATCGACACTGACGGGTATATCGATGGGTATCAATGGCGATCCAGTCTTGATGGCATACTAAGCTATCAGCAAACGTTTAGCAACTCGACTCTTTCCATTGGAACCCATACGATTTATTTCAAAGTCATGGATAACGATGGAGCATGGTCTAGTGAGAAAACAGCGACCATCACTGTCGATTCTACGGTGAATCAAGCACCAATCGCATCTATTGATGAAATAACGCCAAACCCAGCGATACAGGGGGAATCGGTTATTTTCCGTGGTCATGGAACAGATGATGATGGGGTGATCACTGCCTATAAATGGACATCAAGTAAAGACGGTACTATTGGTACGACATCCTCATTTATAAGATCAAATCTCTCCTCAGGGACGCATACTATTTATTTCCAGGTGAAGGATGCAACCGAATGGTCGACACAGATCGTATCGAGTTTAACAATACAACGCAACGCATCAGCAAGTCCAGAGAATCAGGCTCCACATGCGTATCCGGGTGGCCCGTACCTCGGAAAAGTAAACCAAGTAATCAGCTTCAATGGGTCACTGAGTTATGATGACAATGGATCGTTGGTTGGATTCTGGAGTTTTGGTGACAATACCACAGGAAACGGCCTTGCCATCACCCATACCTACACAGCACCAGGGACCTATACAGTGATCTTCACAGTCACTGATGAGGAAGGTGTGAGTTCAACAGCGACAACCTCAGCAATCATCACCCAAACAGGATCACAGAGCAATCCCTTAGAAGGGTTCTCCATCGCGGATTTTGAAATCCCGTTCCCCTTACTGATGGCACTGGTCGTCCTCCTCATTGTCGGGATAATCATCGGTTTTATTTTCAAAATAAAACAACGGTAGGGGCACAGGACATCTTCTAAAATGGGAAAATGCTGAAAGATGAACAAAAAAATATAAGTGATAGAGTACGATATGGTTGTGGTCGAGGAGATGAAACGAAGAACATTCGGGATGCAAAATAAAGCTGTTGCTGGTGTCATAGAAGCTCTCTTAATGGTTGCCCTAGTATCGATAGTGCTTTCAGTGGTTCAACTCGTCTATATCCCTCAGGTGATGGAGCAAAGGGAGTCGGATCATATGGATCTTGTGTCGAACCAGATTTCCTTACTTAAATCCATGATAGATGTACAAGGTATGACAAAATCTTCAACACCAATATCTTCGATGATAACATTAGGAAGTAAAGAACTACCTTATTTCGTTACTGTAAAAGCGTTTGGTTTACTTAGTACAGATGAAGATGTTGGTTATAAAATAGTTATGAATCCACCCCCAACTCCAGGTTTACCTGCTAAATTTAGCTCTAGTGGAACTACAATTCCTCTTGCTTCAATTAAATATGAGGCAGATAACTCTTATTTTACTGACCAAATGTATATCTTAGAAGGTGGGGGTCTGATTGTTACTCAACCAGATGGCACACCGGTCATGAGAGCGAATCCATATATTTCAGTGGAGAATAAAACAAGAATCAACATTCATTACGATTTCCCATATATAATATCTCTTTCTGGGAAAAACATGACCTCGGGTGAAGGTAATTGTTTTATCCGTACCAATTATTCTACGAATGCTACCTATCGTTATGCAGTTGGCAGTGTATCTGAAGGTTATGGGAACACATCTATCAAAATTTATACGAAATACCCGAATGCTTGGAATGAATCCCTTCATGATTTATTGGGAATGTATGCAACCGCTTCAAACCCATGCATTAATATTATCCCACATCTTTCACAGAATTATATCGAAATTAAACCAGGAACAAAAGGCATCAATTTTAATCTGAATGTTATTACTATTTACGTCCAGATCGGTCAGGGATGGATCCTATAGAAGGATTATTGAGTTTTCGGAAACGTTACAGAAGGAGTTGAATCAAGAACGGTTTTGCTATGGCTGAGGTCAAACTTCAACAGAAAAAGGAAGAAGAGCTCATAATGAAAACCCGTATCCCTGGGTTTGATGAGTTATTTTCAGAAGGGGGCATCCCAAGGCGGAATTCTGTGTTGGTCGCAGGGGGAACCGGCACCGGGAAAAGCACGTTGTGCAGACAGATCTGTTATAATCTCGTCACCCAGGAAAAACATTGTATGTATGTCAGCTTCGAGGAGAGCATCGAGAAGATTGAACGCAGTATGGTTGCTTTTGGGTGGGATGCGAAGAAATATGTTGAATCTGGGTATCTGCTCATTCAGAAGATAAATCCTCTCGATATTCTGCGTATGAAGTTTGGGTCGGTGAGTGGATCAGGGTCAGCTACTGAGTTGTCGTATAAGATCAAGCCGCTCATTATTCCGAAGGATTTTAACCCTGAGGTCATCGTGGTAGATTCATTGACTGCTATCATTTCTGCCTCGATTAGTAAGGAGAAGAACTATCGGGTGTATCTGCAGCAACTGTTCACTTTTTTTGAAGAAACCGGGGCGACGTCGTTTCTTATCACAGAGACCGATCCGCTACCGACACGGTTTAGTGACACAGGGATTGAGGAGTTTTTAGCGGACGGGATTTTGGTGTTGTATAATATCCAGCGTGGGGATCGCCGGGAAAGCGCCATTGAGGTGCTCAAGATGAGGTATTCAAATCATCAGAAGAAGGTGTTTTCTATGGCGATATCCACTGATGGGATAAAAATTTACCCGGAAAGACAGGTGTTGCTCCCTATTTACAAATAGGTGTAGGGTTCTTTTCGGTCACCGATTTTGTTCAGGGCGTAGGTCGCAAAAATCATTTCGATGGTTTTGACTTGTTGTCGACTCAGTCCAGTGCGTCGAAGGATGATGTTGTCGCATTCGTCGTAGATGGAGATGGTGCCTGATTCTTTGTTCGAGATGGCTTTGAGTATTCGGTTGTTTTGCACCCAGATCCAGATTTTTATGCCCTTGGTGGTCATGTTACTCACAATCATTTATTGCTGAGATATATTTTAATTTATAAATATATAAATATTTTCATAAATGTTAATATACTAAAAAGAAACCATGCGAATAATCCGCATGCAGAAAATGAATAACGACGACAAAATAATTATACACGCATACTTATACACATCCGAGGGTGGATCAATGGCACTCATCCAAACAGATAATAAAGTGACAGTGGGAAAGATAGAACGAGTGAAAACCGGTATCAAAGGACTTGATGAATTACTCTCCGGAGGCATTCCCAAAGAAAGCATCACATTAGTCTCAGGACCTCCAGGAAGCGGAAAATCAATCTTCTGCTACCAGTTCATCGCACAAGGTGCCGAAGACGGGAAACGATGCCTGTACCTGACGTTAGATAAAAAAATCGAAGGACTTCTTCTCCAAGCATCAGAACTAGGGATACATTTTGAGTCAGCCATCCAAACCGGACAAGTAAAATTCGTCTTCCTCAACATCAATAAAAAACTCATCTACGAAAGCATGATCAACGAAATCCTCTCGGGCAATTACGATAGAGTCGTCCTTGATTCGATCACCCCGTTATCCGAGATGCCCATCTATGTGAACAACCCTGAATTCAGCACAGAATCAAACACCATTGATCACGACGAAATCTCAACTGGGAACTTCCCAGTCCGCCGACTTCACCTTCATTACATCATGAGCGCATTGGAGACAGCAAAATGCACTGCGGTCGTGACCTCGGAATTACCATCAGGTTCCACAAGTTACTCCCGTGACGGCCTCTCCGAATTCCTCGCTGATGGTGTCATCATCCTCAGCCTGGACCCAACCATGGACCGACGCAAGCTAGCAGTGATGAAAATGAGAAGCACCAAGCACACGCTCAAACCACAGAACATCGAAATTGGCAAAGGCGGCATGCAGATCATCTAAAAACTATGTTCCATTACAAACCACCAAAAGAACTCCGGGCACTTTTTATCATACACTACGCGCCATTGCTCCTGATCATCCTTATCGGACCGCTGACTGCCTATTATAGCATCTGGGAGCTGCCTATCCCAAAACTCCTCAGCATCCTCCTGGGATGCGCCATCTTTCTTCTCGGGACGTTCGTGTATTTCAAATGGGAGATCTTCTGGCATAAGACCTACAAAGGACAGCTGGTCACCGGCGGGATCTTCCAGTATATCCGACATCCTCATTACACATCGGTATTGATCGTTGGATTCGGGTTGGCGTTGTTTTTCTTTTCGATAACTGCTCTGGTCATTGCGTTCATCGCAATACCGATCATGATCTGGAGCATCCTTGATGAAGAAAAGGTCTTAGTAAAACAGTACGGGGAACCCTATAAAGAATATATGAAAAAAGTTCGCTGGAGAATGATTCCTAGAATATTTTAAGCGAATCGATATCATTCTCACAGGATTTCTCTTAACACTCAACTTTCGGAGGCATCCAATTTTTGCGCTTGAAGAGTAGATAGATGGAATAAGTACAGACGATAGTCGAAATTATCAATATGGTCAGAATCCACGGCCAATCAATGAGATCATTAATCTTCCCGATTCCAAAAATGGTCGCTAATGTGTTTGGTACTAACCCTGCTGTTGCCAAGACAGCTAGCCAGGTCGCAACAAAAGCTAACCTATTATTCAACATCTGCAATTGATTGTTGTAGATTGTCTGCAGCACCTCTAACCCGGATGCAAGGACCTCGCTCATATGTTCGGACAGGGCGATCTGTCGGTTGATGTCATCTCCTAAGATCCCGATACGTTGGAGGAGCTTCTGATTATCAGTAATGGTCTCTGCATCTCCATACCGGAGAGAGTTAATCACATCCCAGGAAGCCCACAGGGTGTTCAGATACGTGATGAGCGCATGTTTCATCTTATAGATGTCATTGCCGATTTCCGCTCGTGGTGCCTTGGGATCCACCATGTATTTTCCAAGCTCATCGCCTTCTTCCTCGATCATTCGCAGTCCATTGAAGTTCTTCTGGTTGTTCTCATCGATAATCCGAGTCAGTAGGATCGTCAGCTTATCGTTCCAGGGGAGGTCCTGACGGATTTTCTTCATGAAGATATCTGCGTACCGGTAGATTTTTTGCAAGCGTACGACACCTTTTGGATGAATCGTAATGATCAGATTCTTTCGGATGAAAATAAGCAATGGGTATACAATGACATCAAATTGATCCACCCGCACCGCAGGCAACATCAAGCCTAACTCAGTATCGAGATCCTCATAGGATGAGTAACGGTCGGAAAGAACGCTGGCAACAAGCTGCAGGCTGAACTTTAAAGACGTCGCGATAACGAAACTATCCTCGTTGATGTTATCAACAGTAAAATCCATCCATTCCAGTGCATCTTCATGTAAATACCCGACGATCTCCGATATATTATCGCTTTCTTGTTTTGTCGTGATACCGTCTTTTGAGAGTGAAACATAAAAAGCACTCTTTTGGATCTTCTCAGCTTCGCCCATAATCACTCACCAATTATGGTTCCAATATCGAAATGTGAGCCCCTACATACACAAGGTACTTATAAAGCTGTGTTTCCTGAATGAATCAATACAGAAATCACGTAATTGTTTATAACTTTGCTCATGAGGCAAGTGAAAATTGTAGTAATATTGATTGAATCAAATAACAAAAGAAGAATGACGGACCTGCTGGGGTTAAGATTTCTACTCACCTGTTGAAAATCTTAACAAACGCCCATTTTTATTGTCTATCGATTCGTCGACATTACTCTTTCTTCTATGATAATTTTGTCATGGAAGAGAAAGGGGTTAATCAGTACCCTAATATATGGCGGAACATCGGGAGTGCATTTGGAAATAGCTCAAAGAATCTCTGCCAGAACGGTTGGAACGGGATATTATATGAGTATGGCATGGTGACTTCAAGGGTCGCCCAATCACTTTCTGCATCATGGGTATCCTTGACTTTGGCTCTGACATTGTAGGTTCCTTTTTCACTCCAGGAATGTGGTAGCGTTAACGGTTGGCTTGATGGGTAGGGACCGACCCAGGTATTCGTCTGACCGTCACCCCATTCAATCGTGTAATAGAGTTGATCCCCATCAGGGTCACTACCGATAAAGGTGTAATCATATGAGTTACCGACTCCTCCATTTGTTTGACCAGTGATCTGTGGCGCTACTGGAGGATCATTGACAAGGATTTCAAGAACAGGGATAAAACTGCTTTCTTTGGTTGTCAACCGTATGATCGGAATATAAGGATCTGACCAATACGTGTCATCAGAAATTTTCCAACCATAATTCTGGACAGTGTTATTTAAAAATGCTACTACATCGCTTTTCACATCCCAAGAGATCCACTGTCCTGGCGCATCTGGTACTGGTGAAACAGCTGAAGAGATTGTTGAAAAAGATGGACGTGTATACCAAGTGACGCTTTCCTCCTTCCAATCATCTAATATTTTATACACATACAAGGGTCTTCCTGAGGGATCATTATCTGCATTGGCGCGATAATAACATTTTAACGTAGCAGAAATAATAATGGCATCCCCTGGGATTGATGAGAGATCGAATCTTACTAACGCTTGCCAAGCACCAGAGACGCCTCCATCATTCCTCACATTCATATCTGGCCCAGAGCCTTCGTTATTATCTGGAAAATTCTGACGGATATGCGCATCATCTGTTGGGTTCAATGAATACATTCCACGAGAATGATTCATCAGTTTGGTGGTATTTTCAATGTTCACATTCGACTCTATTGCTACACTCGTACCGATGAATAACGATACTACAGCAATAGCAGCACAACAGCGTAAAATTCTCCTACTTTTTTGTGTAATTCCGTTCTTCATAATATTCCTCCCCTGTGAAAAACAGGTTCCGAAAAGTTATTGCACCCATCCTTATTAAATCTATCGAAAAAATAAAATTAGTGACAAATGTTACATAAATCATGTTAAAGTATTAATAATTTGGATATTGTTTAAATTTGGATATTGTTTAGCTGGAAAAAAAGGAGATGCGACTTTTCATCCGCGGGTCTTACGCTATTGCTTCAGACCACGCAGTATTCCCAGTCGCAACTATAAGTAGGTTCCTGGAGAACAAGTTACAGGAGTATTTTCAGTTTATTGATGTTATAAGTAAAACTCATGGTAATACTCAAAGAAGAAGAGCGGACCTGTCGGGATTTGAACCCGAGTCAGAGGCTCCGGAGGCCTCTGTGATATCCAAGCTACACTACAGGCCCATGAACAAAGCGGCTAATCCGCAGAAGAATTAATAGGTTTTGCTTCTGCTTGATATATCTACCGCTCACCCGGAAACGTTCAGAGTGAAAAAAAAACTTTTGAAGAAACAACTGGTTATGCTTTTGGTTTTTCTTCGTCTTGTTTCTTTGTTTTAAACTCGGTGTACCCGCATTTCCCGCAGCTCGCCCGATCCTTATGATCCGCAAGGAACACGCCATCTCCACATTTCGGGCAGTTTTTCCGCTGCCGGACAATCTTATCGCCTTCGACTTTAAACACTTCTCTTTTTTCCATTCTTTATTCCTTCTTCGGGGCTTTTTCCTTTGGTGCTTCCTTCTTGGCTTCGCCTTCTTTTCCTGCTTCTTTCTTTGCTTTCTTCTTCGTACCTAACCCATTTCG
>WSSedL1B2DRAFT_1000108_pt1 | contig 12345 bp, 8 predicted proteins | sample WetSurSiteL1Bulk_FD_9470 | JGI IMG/M metagenome (IMG submission 9470)
TCAGGAAAAAATATCAATTATCTGCCCACAATGTAGAACCCCTGGTACATTTACATTTCCAGCAATAACGTCTCACGCTGTAGCACACACTCTGAACGATATCGTTGTCGTCGAGCATCTACGGAAGTTGTACGGTAAGGATATTGTAGCCGTGGATGACATCTCATTCCGTGTTCACAAAGGCGAGATATTCGGTTTCCTTGGACCAAATGGTGCTGGGAAGAGCACCACGATTAAAATACTAACCACCTTATTGGAGAAAAGCTCAGGAAACGCCACCATCGCGGGATTGGATGTCGATGCACAGCAGGCTCAAGTAAGGCGACTCATAGGGTACTCCTCCCAAGAGGTGGGGGTCGACAATGACCTTACCGCACGGGAGAACCTGCTCCTACAATGTCGATTTCACCATATGCCAAAAGAGGCTTCTGAAAAGAAGGTCGATGAGCTTCTGCGGACCGTGAAACTTACTGATGCTGCTGATCGAAGACTAAAGACTTTTTCAGGTGGGATGCGTAAGCGTCTTGATCTGGCATCATCGCTGGTTTCAGACCCGCAGGTCCTTTTTCTTGATGAACCAACTACTGGGCTTGACCCACAAAGTCGGCAGGATATCTGGGAGTATGTTCTCAAACTGAATCGACAAGGGATGACTATCTTTCTAACCACCCAATACATGGAGGAAGCAGACCGATTAGCGAACCGATTATGTATCGTCGACCAGGGAAAAATTATCGCGGAAGGAACACCCGCTGAACTCAAGGAAAAAATCGGTGCGGATTCTATCACAATACGTTTCAAAGCCGATGACGTTGACGGCTGCGAAAAAGCAAGAAAACTCCTGTCTAAACTACCGGATGTTGACGCAGTAGGCCAATGCGGCTCAGGGGTAGTTTCAGAAAACGGACTCACTATTATGACCAAGAACGGGGCAGAGATGATCGCCAAGATCGTGCGGACGTTAGATGATGCCCATATCCCACTGGAGCAGCTGAACCTTTCCGTTCCAACCCTTGACGAGGTGTTCCTCAAACTGACCGGGAAAACACTCAATGTGATTGAACGTAAAGAAGCGGTGAAACCCCGAGGACGAGGGAGGTGACGAAGATGATAGAGATGCTCTCTGAAATTATCGCGATTTTCAATCGATGGAACAAGAAATTATTACGCCAGCCAATATTGATCTTTTTTAACCTTATCCAGCCGTTAGTATGGTTCTTATTATTTACACAAGCATTCTCAGCTATTGGTAATATTCCCTCGTTCAAGCTCCTTACGGGAACAAGTAGTTATGTTACATTTTTCACTGCAGCAGTAATCATTCAAACGATAACGTCGTCAGCACTGGGTGCAGGTTTGGGCATTGTCACTGATTTTGACAGTGGGTTCATGGATAAAATGCGGGTAGCTCCTATTAATAAATCATCGATATTATTCGGCAGGTTATTCAGCGCTGCCCTCACCACCATTTTACAAGTAATTATCATACTGATCATCGGATTAGCTTTAGGAGTCACTGTTGCCTCTGGGTTTTTAGGGATAGTCATGATTCTTATCTTGGCGGCACTTTTTGGTATCGCATGGTCAGGTATCTCTCTGCTCGTAGCCTTGACAACAAAAAATCAAGAGATAACACTCTCGGTTGGTCTCCTTACAACATTTCCGTTGTTGTTTCTCTCGGCCTCAGTCATGCCACTTGGTTTGTTACCTGATTGGGTGCAACAAGTAGCAAAGGTAAACCCTTTCACATACATTGCCCAAGCGTTCCAGTCCCTTATCATCAATGGATTTGTCTGGGAGAAAATTGAGTATGCGGTTATCGCTATTGTCATTGTTGGGGTGATAAGCTTAGGAGCAAGCATCATGGTGTTTCGAAAAAAAATCTCTTGACGTAACAAAACAGAAGGAATTTAGCTGTTTTTTCGTTGGGGCTTTGTATCTTTTGTAAGAAGCCCTCCAGCGGCTTCTATTACGAGAATTAAAAGTCCTCTGATTAAAAACGAGTGAGAAATGACTCGAAGAAAATATTTTTAAAGGGATATCTCATATAAAAATAATTAGAAGGAGGGCGACATCATACGAACAAGTCAAAGTATTGGAAAATGGCTGTTATTCGGAACGATATTCCTTCTTGTGGGAACAAGTTTTATTTTATGCTCCAGTAGCGGAGGGGCTGAAGAAAATCCCATCATCATTCAAGAGAAACCCGCGAATACCTCAACCCATGTTGCCGTATATCTTTCTGAGATCAGTTTCATAATAGCCGATGCCGGGGATGATTCTGTTTGGTATAGGGTTAGGACATTCCCTGATTTCACAGGGGGTGCACAGCAGGGTATCGCGGCACCAGGTCAAACGATTCATATCCCGCGAAGGAACGACTTATTAAAAGAGAATACTACCTACATTTGGTGGGTCGATGTTACGGATGGGATTGTTTGGATACGTAACACCTACTCATTTACCACCGGAAATGAAAACTTTCAGGGATACACCTTATTTACACCTATATCGACGAATAATAGCTCAACCTATTTAATCGACCACGCGGGAACAGTCGTCCATTCATGGCCTACGAATTACACCCCTTGCTATGGTGTCTATCTGGTAGACAATGGAAGCATCCTCAGACCATTCTTGAAATCCATGCCAGAAATTAATCGAGGAATTCAGAAAATAACTTGGAACGGAACCGTGATCTGGGAATTTCCATTCTCAGGGGAAAATTATTGGCAAACCCATGATGTCGCGCCATTGCCGAATGGGAATGTTCTGATTCTTGCGCTAGAAAGAAAAACAGCTGCAGAATCAATCTATGCCGGGCGAAATAAATCATTCATCTGGGATGGGGAGTTATGGCCTGCCTACATCGTAGAAGTGCATCCCACAGGCCCTAAAAGCGGTGATATTGTGTGGGAATGGCATCTCTGGGATCATTTAATACAGGATGTGAATTCCACGAAAGAAAACTACGGGATTGTCGCAGAACATCCAGAATTACTGGATATCAATTTCGCACGGGATGGATATAAAGACTGGATTCATCCCAACACCCTTCACTATAACCCTACCTTTGATCAGATCATCATATGTAGCAGACATATAGGTGAATTTTGGATCATCGATCATAGTACAACAACTGAGGAAGCAAGAAATCACACTGGCGGTATTTATGACAAAGGAGGGGATTTTCTGTACCGATGGGGCAATCCGCAAACCTATCGTGCAGGGATATCCATTGACCAAAAACTCTTCGGGCCTCATGACGCACAATGGATCGTACCGGGATGCCCAGGAGAAGGGAATATTCTTATCTTCAATAACGGCTGGAACCGCCCAGGGGAACTCTATTCCACCATCGATGAAATCACACCCCCCATTGATGACCAAGGGAACTATACGTATACTTCCGGTGCTGCCTACGGGCCAGAGAATCTCACCTGGCAGTATCATGCACAAGACCTCCGTTCCTTTTACGCGAGTTACATTTCTGGCTGCGAGCGGCTTCCGAATGGGAACACCCTGATTTGTAACGGCCCTCCAGGACATCTCTTTGAAGTCACCATGGATGGAGACACCGTCTGGTCCTATAATAACACCTATCCAATCCCTGGGTCACGGGTGTTCCGGGTTCGTCGTTACTATGCGCCCTTCAGCCCCCCGATCACTCCAAATATCCTCGGACCACATATCGGGGCAGTCGGAATGAGATATAACTACACCATTGTCACATCAGACCCGGATGGAGACCCGGTGTATTACTCCATCGATTGGGGGGATAACACCACGGTCAACTGGCTTGGATCATATACTTCAGGAGAAATGATCACGCTGACCCATACCTGGGTNGCAGAAAACACTTTCAACATCACCTGTCGAGCGAAAGATCAGTTTGATTCAATGAGCAATTTATCAACATGGAATGTAAGTATCGGCATCCCCTATCAACCAAACAATCCATCCCCCGCAGATGAAGCTATAGACATTGATATTCATGTGAATCTCAGGTGGACCGGTGGAGACCCCGATTCTACCGATAAAATCACCTACGACGTTTACTTTGGGACAAACAATCCACCACCCAAGATAGTCAGCAACCAAACCACCGAAGTATTCAACCCGGGAACACTTGAATATAACAACATATATAATTGGAGAATCGTCGCATGGGACAACCAGGGGATGTCCGCGACAAGCCCCCTTTGGAAGTTCACCACCATCTTGGATATCACCGCACCAACAACCACCATTGCTCTGAATGGAACCTTGGGGAATTATGATTGGTTCATCACTCCTGTGTATGTCACCTTCGAATCTGATGATACCGAATCTGGTGTCAACTACACTTTGTATAAAATCGATAATGACCCCTGGAACATCTACAACATACCAGTAAAGATTTTAACAGATGGAGATCACACGCTTTCGTATTACTCGGTCGACAACGTCGGTAACATAGAAACGACGAAGGTAGCATTTCTAAAAATCGATACGAACCCACCACATACAACCCATACCGTCACCGGACTCCTCGGAAACAACAGCTGGTATATCAGTGACATCACCATCATACTCACCGCAACCGATAATACTTCAGGAATTAACAGGACCTATTATCACATAGATGATGAGAATTGGAGCATCTATACAACACCAATACTCATCACATCTGATGATTCCCATAACTTGTCGTATTATTCGGTTGATACTGCGGGAAACACACAACAAATACAAGACCAGTTCGTGTTCAAAATCGATCAGACCACCCCAACCATTAACCTTACCCTCACAGCACAAAACCTGTTGAAAACCAAGTGGTTATTGACAGCAACTGTCAGCGATGAAACCAGCGGCATCCATAAGGTTGACTTCTATATCGACGATCTCATACAAGGAACCGTCATTGCCCCAGGACCATACGATTGGTACTACGAAGGTTGTGGTACCGCTGCATATGCCGTTGTGTTTGACAACGCGGGGAACATAAAAACAAGCCCTCACGTCAACTCCCTGGATATCTCCCCGGTATCAAGTCACGAATTGCTTCAGCTAAACCAATTCCTCCGCACCATATGGCAGGGACATTCTTTGATATAAATGTATATCCCCGGTACAAAAATTTCGGAGAAGCTTGTTTCTCGCTGAACCGGGAAATCAACACCACATCTATTCCCTGGAGAGCCTGGTTATTCACTCCGCCTCTTCTTTTTGTTAGAATGTTTTTTCTGTAAATATCCTTAACCAACGATGCCGTTGATTGATTTTATTTTTTTTATCGGGACCATATATCTTATACAAGAAGTCCTCCAATGTTCTAAATCATATGAAATACATCTTATGAATGAAATCTCATCCGTAGCTCTGTATAATTTTGATTTCATCGACTAAGATTATTTCACAATCATAATTGCCAATACTGGTATCTGTTGTCCATCTCCAGATTTGATTCCCGTTCGTGCCATATAAATGAACCAAACTCCCATTCAAAATAACAGAAACACCAGTACTCACATTGTGAACTAACGCATCAAGGACTTCTTTTGTATGTGGAATGATATGATTATTCCCCGTATGCGACTTGAAATACAGATACGCACCCATATCATCATTGTACAGATACCATGACACTATTCGATGATCAAAAGATGTAATCGAATAAACATAGTTACTCGTATTCGTTAGAACATCATCCACACCAATAAAAAAATCTATTGGTGAAAAAGAATTGCACGGGTCATAAGGAATATCGTTTTTATGGTAAGTTTTCAAAGCTAATATTCTACCTTGCAAGGTGTACTCTTTCACCTTCGTTAGTTCAAACGACCAACCCGAGCTGGTGTTCAAATACTGCCCCTCGAACCAGAAATCTTCATTTATTTCACTATCGATCCCTAAAAAATCATCATGATGACCAAAAGCAAAAACAGAACCATTCAAAAAAGTATACACCAAGAGACAAGCGATTGCGATGACTACAGAGACAATAGAGACAAAAACAAATATACCATGATGATGCTGCACAGATGAAGATCCAACNCTATCATTCTNAATAGAATTCNATGGCGGTTGTGACTTAACAATAGCATTGTTGAGTATTTTTNTGTTACAGTTGATACACCAAAAAGCATCATCAGGATTTTCAACATTACAATGTTGACAATATTTTGACATACCCATGAACGCTCCAATCTACTAGATATAGGGAGACTACAGTTATCTTTGAAAAAAGTATACATAAACATATGGTGGAAAAACATCAAAGTGACAAATTAACAGTGGAATAATTGAAAAAAACCTTCTGAAAAACATTATCCCTAAAAAGAAAAACAACAAAGCCTAGTATCAGATGTTTTTGTGCTTTTCCACCACCAGGGGAACACAATATTTATAAGGTATGGAAGAAATCCTTCTTTATGAACTGGAGAACGCTGCTGCTGAATCCCTACACCTTAGCGTTATTTTTTTTACTGATCGCGTTTCTCATCATCACCTGGGCGTTTTTCATCTAAAAAAAAATCAGTATAATCGTGTGACGCTATAGTCAGCCAACGCAATAAGCAGGTCTTTACTCTCGGAGGAATCCATGATATCAAGACATTTTTTTGAGGTGTCCCGGTACTCTGCTAGCTTGTTTTCCGCAAACGCTATAGATCCTGAAGCCCGGAACAAATCAATCACCTCTAGGATATCCTGTTGGCTTGCATTCTCATTCCCAGCCGTCTTCATCATCTTTTTCTTATCTTTTTCACTGAGCTCCGTTAACGCATGCACAAACATCAGGGTGCGTTTCCCATTCAAGATGTCACTGCCGATCATCTGTTTTCCTAGGATGATCTGTTCAGTCAGGATATTCAACAGGTCGTCCTTTATCTGAAACATCAAGCCAAACAGAGTGCCATACAACGCCATGTTCTCCACTTGTTTGTTGTTGCCCTTACCGATCAGTGCGCCTCCCTTACCCGCCAGATAGTACAACTGACCTGTTTTTTTCTCAATCATCCTCATGTATTGCGGGATGGTCACATCAAGCCGACCCGCAAACTCAATGTCCAAGGCTTCTCCTTCGTAGAAATCCTTTGCTGCATCCGCAATGGAACGGATAAGCTCCTTATACGTCACGGAATTGAGTTCAGGAGGAGCCATATAGGATAGCATCCGGTACGTCTCACCGATCAACGCGTCCCCCGCGAGAATCGCAAACGGGACACCGAATTTCTCATGAGTCGTCTGTAGACCCCGCCGCCATTTATCCTTATCGATGATGTCATCATGCACCAGGGTCGAGTTATGCATATACTCAAGGGCGATCCCGAACGGGATGGTCGACTCAGGCACCCCGCCGACTACTTCGCAGGCAAGCATCGCAAGAATCGGACGGAGCCGTTTCCCACCAGACAAGGGGATCCATCGTAACGCATCATAGAAGATCTCCGGCTCCCGTGGCTTCAGATTCCCGGTCAGCGCCCTGTCAAAGATCGATGCGCGCTCCTTTAGTATCTCCTCAAGGTCCATGGTCTGCTCCCTCAGCTGATGACAAGTTGAATCTCTGATTCAAGCATTAAACCTAAGAACTCCGCCATACGTATCACCTTGATGTTATCCAACAGCATGGATTCTTTCACACCCATGGAAAGCATCGAGGTGTAACAGGCATAGAAATGCGCTCCCATGTCCCGGGCTTGGTACATCAGCTCCGCAAGGACGATACCTCCTCTGTGTTTGATTGAGGATTCCTTCCATGCGATGGGTGCCTCACCCCAATGGGCACGTCGAGGCTTATATGATTTTTTCAAGATATTGACCCCTCGTGAGGTGAAAAACAATGACACATTCATCCCCATCTCCACCCCAGCGACCCCCAGGTTGAACGCCATGAGCGCTTTATCATAGGTATCCTCCATCACAATTATGGTCATCGTCCCGATCTTTTTTGTGATCGCGCGCTGCATTGTCTTTTCGTATTCCTTTCGTATATCCTCAGGGATAGGGTCTTCTGGCATCAGGGATCCTCTCAGACTACATATTATTTCGTCTATAAGTATTTTCATGCTAAAACATCCTCCTCCAACATTCAAAAAACCCCCCTAGCCTTGTCTTAATACAGTGATTAAATATCACTGCTATTAGGGAAAGAACTGTACAATAAGGTTTTAATAACCACAGGTTTATAAAGATACGAAGATACAAATATGATGTCGCCCTGGGATACCCTACCGTGGAATACAATACTCCTTATCATTGGAGTTTCCTTACTTATCCCCAGTGTGATCGCGATCTTTTTTATAAAACTAAAACGCTACGAAGACGTCGGACTAGCTATCGGAGTATTTCTCCTTATCCTAGGTGGAGTCGCTTACCTGTATCTCATTCCTCAACAAGTCGTCTCAGAGACAAAACTCCCTGAGAACTACAGTTGGGAGGACACCGGAGCAGTTCATTACTGGGAACGGAATGGTCTGTTCATCCAGGGCAAAGACCAACAACGCATCCCCTTTGTAATCCGATGGCTCCTCCCCGAACGTACACCCATCGAAAAAGATTTCCTGGCGACAGAAGTCATCCATGTCTCAGAATTCCAAAAAGAGACAAACAACGCCTTGATCCATGATGTCATCTACGACAACAACGGTGATATCCTCAGCGTCATCAACAACACCCAAAAAGTCAGCGAATGGTACTGGGTGGACTCCCATACCACCAACCTGTCCTACATGAACGTCAACGCAGGACGCATGGGTATCCCAGCCATCGACAAAAACATCAACACCCTCAAGGTCGGATGGGTTGAATCCAACGGAGAACAACACGGAAAAGAAACCATCGTGCTGGTCAGAGACATGCAACGCATAAAAACAGGGTACCTCGACGGCGTCGAAGTATCCGTCTGGCGATCCGATGTGTACAATAAAGAAATCACCTGGCATGGACACACATACTACTGCGATGAGACCTTCCAGCTCACCGTCAACCCAAAAAGCGGATACGTCATCCATGTCTATCGACACCTGGTCCTCTCCGCGCATCTCTCCGAGTTCCTCAACCTCTACTATCCCTCCGCGATGCATTCAAAGATCATCACAAGATACCTGAAGATTAACGATCCGATCGGCGAAGCAGCGGAGCTTACCTACAACACCACGGTCGACTCCATGAACACCCATCTAGAGGAGGTTCGTAATATCAACAACCTCATGACTTATGTCCCCCTCTGGGTCTGCATCCCCATCATATTCATCGGGGTTGCATTAACCTGGCGGTTCCTCGGCAGAAGCTACTACTGGAAACGCTACCGAGAATATGAACACCTCCCCGGCATGGAACCCAAAAAAACAAAACGAAACACCTCACATAAAAAAACACTTGCCCTAGGCATGTGTTCTATTCTCCTCATCTCATCCATAGGATATCTCGTGTATCAAAACGCAAAGACACAGCAACCAGATATACAGATCCCCCCGGTCGATATCGAGTCACCCCTTTCCGGGGAGAACACTGAACCAACACCCCCAGGGACCAACCGCGTCATTGACTCCGGGAGACACGTTCTTCAACTCTCTGATGAAGGAAGCCACAAAGGAAGCCGACGAGAATGGTGGTACTTCAACGTCTTTTTCAACGACCCTGACAGCGACCTGCAAGGATACTCCCTCATCGTCAGCTTCAACCAAATGAAATTCTTCGATGTCCGATTCCTCAGACCAGACAACCTCTTCATCCTCCTCTTCGATGACGCGGGAAATAACTATCCCCTCAGCACGTTTAATAAACGACGTGGGACCCTCCAGGCAACAGGCGATGGAGTTGGTGTCACCTTTGAGAACAGCTGGGCGAAAGGATTGTATCCCTCCTGGCAGGTCCATGCGGTCAACGAAGAAAAAGCATTCATCGCAGATTTTGAATTCACCGCGGATTTCCTCCCCGTCTGGGTCGAAGGAAGAAGCGCAAACCTCCCCCTCGCCAGCCTAGTCACTGGAGGAGACTACTACGTCCCCCGGTGCAAAGTCATCGGAAATATCTCCTGGGAAGGAAAACAATACACCGTCGGTGGTATAGGCTACCATGACCATGTCTGGCAATCCGTCGTCCCNCGTTCNGTCTCAAAAGGATGGGACTGGGCGAACCTCCATTTCGACAACGGCTGGGAAATGTACGTCTCCAAATTCAGCCTCCGCGCACCCTTCAAACTCGCCTTTGACTCCATCATCATCTCCCCGAACAACCGCAACATCACCGAGTTTAACAAATTCACCGTCACCTACACAGAGACCGCTACACCCAAAGGACTACCCTTCATGCATTATCCAAAGAAACTCCATATAGACGCAGAACGCGACGGCATGGTGTTAAACCTGGATCTCGAAATCGTCAACACCGCTGAAAACGTCTGGAGACTCGCCCGCACCGGGATGTTCGAAGGACCCTGTATCGCGACTGGGACGTTCTCCTGGGATCAGTATACCGTAGAATTAAACGGATACGGACTGAGCGAGTTTACTCGTGTGAAATACCTCTTTGGCTTACCAGGGATCTTCCAAAAATGACACAATACAAGATTCGGACCGTTGAAAACAGTTTTTCAAGAGGAATCTTTGATGAACCCAGCACCAGTTCCCTAACCTGTTTTATCCTTTTTTAGGGAATATTTGTTGTAAAGTATCAAAATATTTATATAACGCCAAAATATTATATATCTTAGGGATTATAAAATGAACAACATACGACAAAAAACAATCATTTTAAGCCTCATCACCCTGCTTCTGACCATCAGTATCGTACCAAATCAAGCAAGAGACACAGGTAGCGAATCAACCCCTCAACAAAACCTCCTGGAAAACGACAATATCGTCGCAGATATCTCTGTCACCTGGGACTCCTTCCTGCACCGGTTTTCTTTAAAAGACCTTGGCCCGAACGTCACGGTCAATCAAAGCATGACCCGGGATTTCTATTTCCCTGAGATAAACGGCTCAATCCCGCATATAAATTTCACGGTCGTCTGCAAACACAAGCTTCTCACAAAGGTTCTTTTCCCACGATTCACCCAGGTGTATCTCGCTGTTTCTTACAATGGATCCTTCATCCTACTGAACCAATCAAGCAACCATCGTTGCAAAAGCCTCGACTGGGAATATATCAACCTCACCGTCTCCTCTAACAATGGATTTGTCCCACTCATGACGAATGGTGAGAACATCACCCTAACTATCGAAGTCGGAGCGTATTTCTTCATCTTTGGTTCGATACAGCAGTTAGCACCAATCACCATTCACCCGGTCCCACAATAAAACGAGACGCTTCTTCAATCAGAAAGAATGTGACTGCTCTTTTTCTGCGTTGCTCTGACTAGAAATAATTTTTTTTGTACAGATAGACGATACCAGCGATAAGGATCACCGCAACAGCCATGATAAGGATGAAAAACCAGGGGTTTTCGATCGTCGTCACATTTGAGGACAGAGCAGTCAGTGACCCATTGCTCGGGTTATAGAGATAGTTCCATTTCCCATCATTGTCCGTGTCAAGGTAATAGCTTCCATCTTTTGTTTTTTGGATGCTAGTAACACTCCCTGTGCTGTTTATATAAAAAGAATCAAACGATCCATCGTTATTGGCATCAAAAAGGAATCCAAGGGTGGTGATAAACACTACATCGATGAAGATATTCATCGTGGTTTGTTCTGAGAAGGTGTTGTTGTCCGTGGCTTTTCCAATAATGTTATATTTTCCGGGGGAGGCCCAGGAATGGGACACGGACCAGGTGGTCCCATTGGAGAGGAATAGGCTGGTGTTTTGCGACCCATCACCCCAGTTCATAGTATATTGGAGGAAATCGTTATCCGCATCGGTTGCATACAAAGTGAATGAATACGGAGTGTTTTTTGCGCCTATCTTTATCCCGTTGATCACTGGCTTAGTCGGAGGCCAGTTCGCAGAACCAATCTCTACAGAAATCGTATCTGTCGCAGTTGCTCCTTTATTATCTGTTATGGTGAGGATCACGGTATAGCTACCGACTGTCTGATAGGCATGGATGGTTCGCTCACCGGCTCCGGTTGTCCCGTCACCAAAATCCCAGGACCATTTCGTCAGATACCCATCAGGATCGTAACTCTGTGATCCATTGAAGACCAGGATACTGCCAATAAACCCGGTTTGTTCGCTCAGAGACGCATCAGCAACTGGATACTGATTTGTTTGATTGGTATCATTTACTGGTGGTTCTGAGCCACCATCTGAAGCTTTGGTGGTAAATGACCAGACCGGGCTACTGCTGCTTCCTCCAAAACTATCCCATGCGTCGATCTTCCAATAATAGGTTGTTTGATAGGACAATGTTCCGGGGTG
>WSSedL1B2DRAFT_1000109_pt1 | contig 12321 bp, 10 predicted proteins | sample WetSurSiteL1Bulk_FD_9470 | JGI IMG/M metagenome (IMG submission 9470)
AGAGGTGGTATTTCCTGGTTGTTTTAAATCTTTTCTCTAGGTATGGAAGAAGAAAAAAACAAAGGAGAATACCTACTTGTTTAGGAAAAAATAGTGGAATGAGTGATAAGGATGACGTCGAAGGTTGAGGTGGTGGGTTTTTACTGTTTCTGTGCCCAGTCCTTTGGGACGAATGGTGGTTTGATGACTTTTACCGGGATCGGTTTGTCTCGGACGATGATATCAAGCATACTGCCGACCTCTCGTTTATCTGGTGCAACATAGCCCATGGCGATCCCGATGTTCAGACAGGGCGAGAGTGTCCCACTCGTTACAATCCCCACCGCTGCTCCATTTTTTTGGATTTCACATTTATGACGAGGGATGCCTTTCTCGACGCACTGCAGGCAGGTCATACGTTGGAACGTGCCTTGTTCTTTCTGTTTGAGTAAGGTTTCTTTGCCGATGAACTCATGGTCCCAGAAGATCGTCCAGCCCAGAGTCGCCTCCAAAGGTGTTCTGCCGCCTTCAAACTCATTTCCCGCAAGCATGAAAGCTTTCTCGAGTCGTAACGTGTCTCGTGCGCCTAGTCCGATCGGTTGGATTTCGAATTCTTTTCCCGCGGTCATGATCGCATCAAAAACGCCTGCCGCCTTGGATGTTGGGGTGATCTGCAGCTCATAGCCAAGCTCACCGGTGTACCCGGTATGGGACAGGATGCAGTCGACACCAGAGATCTTCACATACTGGCAGCCGAAGAACTTCACGCCGTCCAGGTTCGTATCGGTCAATTTCTGCAATGTTTCCTTCGAATGTGGTCCTTGGATCGCCAGGATGACATAGTCCCGGGAGACATCCTGGATTTTTGCTTTCAGATGAAATTTCTTCGCCTGCTCGGTAAGCCATTTTGTAACAATCTGATTCATTCCCGCATTGGGAATCATCATGTATTTCTCACCAAGATGCATGAAAATCGTGTCATCGATGATCGTCCCGTTCTCCCGTAAGATTTCCGTATATTGGCTTTTGCCATCTTCTATGCGAGACGCGTCCTCAACGGTGGTCAGGCTGATCAGTTTTGCAGCATCAGGACCAGTGATCCACACGTTGCTCATATGGGTGACGTCGAACAAGCCGACCTTCTTGCGGACAACTATATGTTCATCACGGATAGAGCTGTACTGGATTGGCATTTCAAAACCAGCAAACTCGGTAAATGTTGCGCCTAGCTTTACTTGAGTCTCATATAATGGAGATCGTAACACCATAATCTTCTTCGCCCCCGCCTGTATCTCACAAACCCTAGTTAAGAATTTCGACAATGCCTTTGCTAAAAAATATTCCCGTATTGAAAATCATGAAAAAATTTCTACAAAAGCAAGAAAATATCAAGAATTGTAATTTTTCTGATAAATAACCTATTTATAGGAGAACATTGTTATAAAATTGTAAAGGAGGAATGAAAATTATGAAGAAAGGTATGATTTGTGTCTTTGTTTTTATGCTGGTGATGATGACAATACCCGTTGGTGTTGGACAAAATAATTATACCATTGAGGATAGCAAGGAATCTGCTCAGACCTTATTTTATCCTATGGCAAAAATAAGTTGGAATATGAGTTCTACCAGATTTGAGTTGGTTAAAGTAGGATTTTTAGCACGCTGTCTCCCAGGTATAGTTGATGCATATGGTCTAGATGTGACACTTGGTACTCCTCTGGGTAATTTAATCTTCTTTATGGGGAGTAAATGGAACGTGACAGAAGGATCGATGATTCTTTCTCCAATCGGTATGAAAATGGTTTCCATTAATCCAGGTGATACCATTCGATGGCTTTTCGTTTTGGTATTTATGACTGCTGATGATTATAATCACCACTGGGTTTCTGGAAGAGCATTTGGAGTTATTGTGGAAAAAGCTTGAATTACAATGAAAAGAAAATATTTAGCGATTGGAGTCAGTATCTGTGCTGTGGTTCTTCTTGTGCTGGGTTCGTTGAGTAATGTCGTTGGGTATCAATCTGTGAAATCAACTACGGTGAATGATTCACCGTTATTCCAAACAAGGACGCAGAGAGCAACGAATTCACAACAAAATATTATCACAACAAAATACCTTGGAATTGGAAACGTAAACCAACTTCAATTCCCAACAAGAGATGATAATACTGAATCAATGATAAAAGCGATAAGAATTATTGATCAAATGGATAATAAAACATTTACAAGATTCACAGAATGGTGTATCCAAAAAATTGGAACAGATACTTCTACGAGAGATATGAATCCTATTGAGATTCTACAATCGCTTTTTTTGGTAAAGGCTAAACCACAAATAATCATAAACTTTCTTTTGGATAAAAATGATCAAGATATAACATCAGGTGTAATAAGATCAATTTGTCATGATTGGTTCCCTGGATGTATTGCTTTTTCCATTCTCAGTTACATTTTAGAGTCGATAGTTATATTGCTTAGTATAATTTATTTTAAATTCATTTCTTATTGTAGTGATACTTACTCACCTTGTGGGGCTGTGTCAAAAATGCACAATATACTGGGGGGAGAATCATAAAGAAAGTCTTAGTAATTGGACTTAGTCTCATTGCAGTAGTTATCCTTTTTCTTACGTCTTTTACAAATGTAATTGGATATCAAACAGTTCAATCATCAAACCAGCGAGTAATACAAGATGAGGTTAATCAGAGAGAGTTGTTATTCCAAACCATTGTTGATATTACCAACAACAAAGAGATACAACGAATCATTCTCAAATCACAGATAAACAGAGGGATTTTCCCAACATCAGAGTTTCCTATTGTGACAAAGAATCAAATTAAAATGATGTATTTCCTTGGTTTGATTCTTTCAAAGGTTATCAGTAAATCAAGGATACACTCAGTAGTTGGAAAGTATCAATTCAATAATCAAGGAATACAAAAGGAGATATCTGCTGTTATTGAAAAGGATGCGACACTAAATGCAGATATAGATCATCTTAAGAATTCAGAGTGTGATTGTGAAAGCAATCGCGCAATGACTTGGAGTTTCCCAATTATCTGTGGTATTTTAACTATTATCATATTAGGGTTATTTTTTATTTTCTGTGTTTTTGGTTTAATAAGTGGATTGCTCCAGATGGTTCATCTACCTGGTAGTGTTCCAGTGTTATTTGCTTTAACTATCGTCTTATTAATGATGATTATATACATTCCAGTTGATTTTCTTGATTGTCCTCCTATTTTTTATTTCCCGTAATCGAATCCATTAGTTATAATATGAAAATATGAGGAATAAATGCAAATGAGATAAGGGCTGCGCCCTTATGATCTCCCGTTCCGCCTTCGCTTCCTCGGCAAGCCCATAGGTCTTGTCGTATCCCCGCTCGGCGGTCATGCTCCGGTTGGCAGTCGTTGTTGTTTTTCATCGATGACGTACGCATTGTGATGTCGTGCTTGGTCACGGACGTAGGCTGTTGATTGTTCAAGGTTTTTCCATCCTGTGGACTCATGATGTTCATAACCGCTCCAGAATCCACCGCGTGGGTATCTCTTTCTGAAGCCAGGGAAGGCTTCAAACATTTTTTTAGCTGTGTAGGATTTGAGCATGATCTCAGCGGTTTGAATTGAGTACTGTTTCGGTATGTTTACTAAGAAGTGGACATGGTTGAGTGCGAAACCGAATTCACCAAACTCAAAACCGAATCGTTCCAGGTCGTGGAACGCTTGGAGGAGGACGTCGATATAGATTTGTTTTCGAAGACAGTTATATCTGTTGTGGGTGACGAACATCATGGTCACCCAGTTATTACGGGTGTCACCCGCAATCTTTTTAGGGCTACCGCTATTTACAATATTATCCATAAAGTTTTTTTCTCCTGTCGCACCTTTAGAGGGCAGGCGAATGCCTGCCGCGTGCGACAAAAACAGATAGCATTTGTTTAGAGAAAAAGGGATGCGACTTTTCATCTGCGGGTCATCACTGCGGTTCAGACCACGCAGTATTCCCAGTCGCAACTATAAATCAGATGAAAAAGAAATGTTTGGCGGTTGGAATCATCCTCTTGTTCGTTGGAACCTGCATCATTCCAGCGACTGCACAAGATACTGAGAAACCACTCACGACATCAAGAGGTTGGTTGTATGTTGGTGGGAGTGGACCTGGAAACTACACACGAATACAGGATGCGATAAATAATTCTTATAATGGAGATACAATTTATATATATAATGAATCCTCACCGTATTACGAACATCTTTGGATTCAGAAATCAATCACTTTGATCGGAGAGGAAAAAAATTCGACGATCATCGACGGTAACGGAATCGATCATGTTCTTTCTCTTGACGCAAATGCGGTAAACATTAAAAATCTCACGATCAGAAATGGACGCCATGGGGTATACTTTTTACATACTATGTATTATAATTGCTCCATTGTAAATACAATCATTACCCAGTGTTCTATTAGTGGTATCTCGGCTCGTTCTACATTCAACACTGTGATTTCAAAAAATCTTATTACAAATACTATGTATTATGGGATTTATTTAACACAGTGCAATAATGACAATGTCTCAGAGAATCGAATTGAAAATAATTCCTATGATGGTATTCGCTGTTCGTCCTGTTCATCTGTTTTATTGCAGAGAAACATCATAGGAAAAAACAATGGATCCGGAATCTTTCTCGACGGATCGATTTTTATGAATATCACAGGAAATGTATTTGGTCCGCGAAATGGTATTACCATTAGAGGAGGATACCCTGAGCATTGGAATACCCACAGTATCCATAATAACTCAATCTCTGGGAAACCTATCACCTATTATCAAAACTGTTTCGATCTGGATCTCTCAGGTGAATCTGGGCAGATTATTCTTGCGAATTGCTCTTCCTGCAGATTACATCATCTGAATATCTCCGAAGTAGAGAATGGAATACAAATTGGCTGCTGTCAGAATATCGTTATAACAGAGAATTCTCTCAAGAACAATACTTTTGGGATCCGTATTGATACCTCAATGGATATTTTATTTTTTCATAATACGATTACCCAGAATAAGTATGGTGTTTTCCTTGTAGAGTATGATATGAACATCACGATTCAAAACAACACCCTCTGTCATAATAAGGATACAGCTCTCGTCGTGATCGCTGCTCAATACAATCGGATTGTCTCAAACACGATCTCTGATAATGACCGTGGTATTTATTTTGGTGAAACCATGATGTACCGAGGTGAAATTGATAACGTCATTGTCGATAATCTCATATCAAATAATCGGTACGGGATTTATTGCGTCTATTCAGATGCAATGTCAAAAAATAATCATTTTTACCATAATCGGATCATTAACAATACCTATAGCGCTTATGATGAATTCGAAAAAGATGTCTGGAATAGTCGCTATCCCTATGGGGGGAATTACTGGTCTGATTATTCCGGTGTGGATGCGAATCAGGATGGGATCGGCGACTCCCCATATGAGATTCCGATGTACAATCAAGATGAGTATCCACTCATGTCACCATATACGACAGAAAACCTGCCACCAACGACATTACAAATAAAGGGACCTATTTTCCGACGAGCAGAGGTTCCCCTGAACTACAGTTATTTAACATCAGACCCGAATGGAGATTGTTTGTTTTATTACATCGATTGGGGAGACGGGGTTGTAGAACAGTGTATTTCACCATATGATGTTGAGATGAACTTGACGTTGTCTCATACCTGGAAGAAACAGGGAATCTACACCATTCTGGTGACTGCTGAGGATCCCTTTGGTGAAAAAACAAACACGGAAACGATGAAAATCTATATTCTTCCAAAAAAAGGAGCGTTATTTTCTTTATTCCTCACGTTCTTAGAGAGATTTCCGGTTGTAAACCAACTATTGGAATGGATTTTAAGCCATGGGGATATCATATGAAGACGTTAGGTTCTATCATTGTTATTTTACTCATTATTAGTATTTTTATACCTGTTGTCAACCAGAGTATTATCAAAGCATCCCAAAATGATGACCTTATCGAAGTCACCACTCAAGCCTGCGGCATCCAAGGATATGAGAATACCACGGTGAAACTCACCAAGGAACAATACCAGGACCTGGAGCAGTATCTTGTTGAGTTCAGGGAACGATTGAACCAGACATCTACCCGAGATGAAGCAGTTCCTATCTTCAAGGAAGCTGTCGTGGAGTTGGAGAAGTATGGATTGTTGCCACGTGGGATGAGTGAAAACCAAACATTAAAATTGATATTGAGACATAACGAACAGCGCTTACCGGTCGTAGATGCAAATTATTTCTGTTTAGTCTGTGGAAAAACGACCTATACATTATCCTATGGTCCTTTAGCCATTGTAGCGGATGATATTCTTTTATTAATTTTTCTTCTTCTATCGAATCCAAGACATCTATCTGGAACTCTACTTGGGGATTTCATTGACTGGTTGTTAAACATTCTCTGGATAATAAAAGAAACTATCATGACCATTAGTGCAGTAGTATTTTTTATTATGCTATGGACCGGAGGCCTATTTTCTGTTTTTTCTCCCATCGGATTATTGACTCTTCTCACATTCGGCTACACTACGGGAAATTATGAAAACGATAAATATCCTTCCTCGGGTTGGGTTTATTCAATAGGGTTGACTGGCATGAAGAAATATGATGGTCCTGAATTATGGGGTACTGCCAGAACATATCCATATATTGCATTTCCTTTTGCGATACTTTATCCTGGTGTATTAGGTTTCTGTGGCCTCAAGATTAGGTCTTCTTCAGGATATTCTTTTTTCATTGGTTCAGCATTGAAAGTCAATCTATCAACCAACTTANCTGGGTTTTCCTGGATGGCAGATTAGAACCATCTGAAATTTTCGAATGATGCGCGTAGANAACCCATGGAGGATAGGTAAATTAAACATTCCACAAAACTATTTATCGACCAGACATCATAGGGGAAAAACATGCAACCGACAGAATACCCAGGCATCTACAAGAAAAACGACAGACTCTTTACGGTAAACCCCGAAGGTTGCAAAGGAATCAAAGTCTACAACGAACAACTCTTCACCGAAGATAATAAGGAATACCGGTCTTGGAACCCATACCGAAGTAAACTTGCTGCAGCCTTTCTCAAGGGAATCACCCTAGACATCCCAACTGATACAACGATTCTGTATCTCGGTGCTGCAACAGGTACCACTGTAAGCCACCTTTCAGATATCGTCACAAAAGGCGCTCTATACGCGGTAGAATCCTCACCAGTCGCGATCATCAATCTATTGAAGGTGGCAGAGAAACGTCCGAACATCATCCCGATCCTGTCTGATGCGAACCACCCAGAACGATACCAACAAATGGTTCCACCGGTTGACCTGATTTATCAGGATATCTCCCAACGGAATCAGGCGGATATCTTCATCCGCAACATCCAGGCGTATCTCAAACCAGAGGGGACCGCACTTATCATGGTAAAAGCACGAAGCATTGATGTGGCGCTCAAACCAAAACAAGCGTATGAACTTGTGAGCAGTTCTTTGCAGAAACAGAAATTTAAAATTAAAAAAACAGTGGAACTGGGACCCTTTGAAAAGGATCATGCTACAATCATCATCACCCGATAAAAAAAAAAAAGATTGATTAGATGTTGATGAAGATTTCTTTGAGCATCTTGTTAATAGTAAAATATGGGGCGTCAAGCAGGAATGTTTTGAACTGATTATCCGGGAGCAATGGTGAGTTGCAGATCTTCTGGGCGTTATTGACATGCTTGGAGATTTCTTCGAGATAGAGTTTTTTTATCTCAGGTGATTTCTTCTCGATCTTCTTTCGAATCGACCGGTGCTTCAGACTGCCGTTCTTCGCGGTTCGCTTCTCAAGCCGTGTCAACAGGGGGATGACGACACTGTCGATCATCTCGCCTTTCTCAAGATCTACGAGATCATCAGCCAGCTGGTACGCAAACCCGACCTCTCGGCCATATTCTGCGAGGAGATTTGCAATATCATCAGAAGCTCTCGCCCAATATGCCGCTGCTTTGCATGCCGCGGAGAACAAGGTCGCGGTTTTCAAATCGATGATTCTACTATACACTTGGAAGAATTTTGAGTCTGCGGTAATATTAACATCCTCGAGGTCCTTGCTATTAAAATTAATCTCAGATAACTGACCATCGAGCGTTCCACCCCAGGCATCCACATACAGTTTCGCGATGCGTTCCCCATGGGATAAGGCCAGGTCGAACCCCATCACCAACATCTTATGGCCGATGAGGATTGCGTTGTCAATCCCGGTCTTGATGTAAAAGGCGGGTTCTCCTCGTCGGGTAAGGTCCCCATCGATGATGTCATCATGGACTAACGATGCTGCGTGCGCAAGCTCGATGGCGACTGCTCCTTCTAAAAATTGCTGGTATAGAGGGGATTCTTCCTTTCCACCGGTGCATACTTTGAAGGATAAAGCACCAAGTAATGGACGTAACCGTTTTCCCTCTTTAAGGATGGTTAAAACATTCTTATCTTTTATGATTTCGTTGATTTTTTTTTCGATGTCTTCATGGGTGTGTTTGAGAAACACTTCCAGATTGAGGGATTGGTCTGTCATTGTTTCTACCATTGGGTAAAACTTAACTGATATCAACTCCTATATAATATACCCTTTTATTAGCTTCCTATCATGATTCATGATGCTTTTTATTAGGGTTTTTGAACGATTTTGCGATGATATAGACCTCAGAGCTGCTTTTACGAGAGGCTTCAGGAGAAAATGTTTTCACAACCATGAAATCACGCTTTACCTTCTCCATGAATGATTTAGTGTCTTCTCCTTCGAAGATTTTACAGATGAAATTCCCACCTTGTGGCAATAACTGGGTTGCGACACGCAGGGCGCATTCACATAACCATGCGCTGCGAGCCTGGTCAATAGAATAATTTCCTGAGATATCCGGGGACATGTCTGAGAGGACCACTGTTGGGTTTTTTCCGCCCATCTGGTCCTTGATATGCTCGAGTGTTTCTGGTTTAGTGACATCTCCTTGGAGAAATATTACGCCTTCAAAAGGTTTGATTGAGGAAAGATCTATCCCGATGACGATCCCCTGTGGACCAACGAGTTCTTTTGCGACCTGGCTCCATCCTCCAGGAGCGGCACCGAGGTCGACGACGATGCCGTCCTTGGGGATGAGACGGAATCGTTTTTGGATCTGCTGGAGTTTGAAGGCGGAACGTGCACGGTACCCGACTCGTTTTGCTTCTTGATAAAAGTGCTCTTTCTTTTTTTCGATGTACCAGCGGGTCATAGTGTGTTACAGGATGATGTCGATATCGAGCCGTTCAGCGAGTTCCTTGTAACGGTTTCTGATGGTGACTTCTGTGACTCCTGCGACGTCTGCGACTTCCCGTTGGGTTCGTCGTTCGCCACAGAGAATCGAGGAAATGTAGATGGATGCGGCGGCTACCCCAGTTGGTCCACGTCCACTGGTGAGTTCTTTGTCTGCGGCGTCTTTGAGGATTTCGATTGCTTTTGCTTGGACGTCCCCGCTGAGTTTGAGTTCGCTGCAGAATCGTGAGATGTAATCCTGTGGTGATGTTGGCATGAGTTTTAATCCGAGTTCTCGGGCGATGAACCGGTAAGTTCTACCGATTTCTTTACGGGAGACTCGGGAGGAGGCTGCGATTTCGTCTAGGGTTCGAGGGACGTTACACTGCCGGCAGGCGGCGTATAAGGCTGATGCGGATACTCCTTCGATGCTGCGTCCTCGGATCAGGTTTTTCAGGACTGCTTTTCGATAGACCATGGCTGCGGTCTCTCGGACGGTCCGTGGGAGTCCCATTCCTGATGCCATGCGGTCGAGCTCGGATAAGGCGAATGCAAGGTTTCGTTCGGTCGCATCGCTGATCCTGATGCGTCGTTGCCATTTCCGTAATCGGTAGAGCTGGGCTCTGTTTCTGGTGGGGATGGATTTTCCATAGGAGTCTCGGTTTTTCCAGCCGATCATGGTACTGAGTCCTTTGTCATGGATGGTATAGGTCATTGGTGCTCCGACACGCGCTCGTTTTTCCCGTTGGTCGCTGTCGAATGCTCTCCATTCCGGTCCATGGTCGATGAAATCTTGGTCAATAACAAGTCCGCAATCAGCGCAGACGAGTTCTGCGCGTGCATAATCTTTACTTAAATGTGTGCTGTTACATTCAGGGCATTGAATGATTTCTTCAATGCTTTGTCTTTTCTCTTTTTTCTTTTTGGATTGCATTTGAACCATATACCTATGCCCCCGTAAATTATATTAAACTTTTCGATATGCTTTTAAGCGCAATGAAATAACTTATATATATACTTTTCCATGCATTATTTTTTATTAAATATCATTAGATTTCCAATAAATATAAGATATGATTCAGGAAATTCGGTGGCATAATATTCTTATAATTATCGATGACCGAAATTATTTAAGCATTATCACAGAACATTTCTGCATTTTTAGTCATAGTATTGCACAATTATTCGTTGTTGATAGGTAATTTACGTGCAAAGCCTACAACACCCAACACCAATTTCAATTGCTTTTATTTTCGTCTCTTTGTTCGTTACTATATTCGATTTACGGATGCGTTTCTTCTGGTCCAACACTGATGAACAGGTTAAAATTATTCATGTTGTTATATTCTGCAGAAATCCAATTTGGATCTCTGCAGATATCTGATATTCTTATTTCATCAAGTTGACCGTTTAAATTATATGGATAATTATCTACGCATCTTCCGAATATTAGGTTGTTAGATGGTTGTGCTTCTGTTCCTGATTTTATTGTGGTGATTTTTGGCGTTCCCGCATCGATAGCTAATTTCAATGTTGTTCCGTCATAAGATGCGTAATAATAATGATAATAGGTACTATCTGGAATGTCAACAGCATCTGTTCCTCTTAATTTCATAAAGTAATCCGGTTCTGCACCGTTACCGATTAAAATTCCTAATTTATTAGGCGTGTAGGTATAAAAACCAGTTCCAGATAATAAATTACTATGAATATCACCATTAACTAAAAACCAATAATCCCCAGCAGTAACATCAATTTTCAACCAAAATGATATCGTTTTAGTTCCAAGAGGAATTACAGGATTGATAAAGTCAATGTGATCGTTTGCTCCATCGAAATCTTGGCTTTTCCCAACTTTTCCATATATTTCGGCAGGTTCATTTGATGCTATCTTTGTTCCTTTATAATTATTAAAGGTACTATCTTCTATTGTTGAGTCAGTTGCATCATCCATATGCCAGACTGCCAGGTAATGAGAATCCCAGGTTTTTTCAGGACATTGCTGATTGTCTGAATCCAAGTTCCCATAGTATAGATACAATGAAGTGTCAACTGATGAACTTAACGAACTCACATTCACCCACGCGACCAATCGACCAGACGAACCATCAAACTCCTCAAGCTCATGATATACTCGTGTTGCAACACCAGCTCCATTCATGAACAGGATATCATCACCATCCTCCTGTGCCTTATCTTTTAGATCATTGTCGGTTATGTCGAGTAGCACGGGAAAATACTCTAGATCATCAGCGACCATTGTATGATTCACCGTAATCATCTTCCGATACTCCCAACCCTCTGCGAACGGATCAAATACCATCAATGGCTCGGTGCGGAACCAAAACACCTCAGACGTTGGATTCACACCATCTGTCACATTCACAAACCACCGATACTCCGTCATCACCTCAAGACCGCTAATCGGTACAGAGATGTCCCCCTCACCGACACCTGAACCACTCCCCGAGCCAATATGAGGCGATGTCTCAACCGTATAACTCATCAGATCGTTCTGAGGATCACGAAGATGAAAACGCAAAAACCCCTGTGAGACCGGTACATATCGATCACCATCTACGGGTAGGACTTCTGAGACAACGGGTGCGACTGCCTCTGTTGTAAACGTAAACTCTTCCTCAACTGTATCCATCCCATCCGAAACAGTCACATGCCAGGTATACACTGTCGAACTCTTTAATCCTGAAATAGGAACTGTATACGTTCCATCCGGCTTCATATTCCCATTCCCACCACCCACATCCGGGTATGTCGTAACACTATAACTCATCAGATCACTATCATAATCACTGATAGAGAACCGAAGTTCTGAGGTCGATAACGGGACATACGATGCTCCATCCAACGGATACGTCGGTGTGATCTCCGGTGGATGATTAGGCGGATAAAACTCCATGTACTGCGCAGATGCCTTCGCGAACAAAGCGTATCCGAACATCCCATACGCCATCACCGGAGGTAGAAAGATACTGAATCCGATGCCCCAG
>WSSedL1B2DRAFT_1000112_pt1 | contig 12050 bp, 9 predicted proteins | sample WetSurSiteL1Bulk_FD_9470 | JGI IMG/M metagenome (IMG submission 9470)
CGGCGGGGCGACGAGCCAACCTGATCGCGGTGATCAGCATCCTGGCTGCGTTCGGGACTGCCTTTCTGTCGATCAAGGTTTTCAATCTCAAGATGGACTATGTGGCAGGCCTTTTTTCAGGCGCCTTGACCTGTACCCCGGCGTTGCAGGCCGCCCTCGAGATCGCGGGGAACAATGACCCGGCCGTGGGATACAGTGTAGCCTACCCCTTCGGGATCATCGTCTCCATTATCGGGATCTACGTGGCAGCGCTCGTCTTCAAGCCGAGCGTCGAAGCGCCTTCCAAAAAAAGCCTGGAACTGGTGGAACTGGTCATCCGGAACCCCGCGGTGATCGGCAAGAGGCTCGAAGACGTCGAGACCATGCTGCCCTCCGAGATCGAGGTGGCTGCGATCCGGCGGCATCATGTAACCCGGATCGCCAGTCTGGACGAGATTCTGGAAGCAGGCGATTCGGTGCTCGTTGTAGGCAAAAACGCACAGGCGGTCGAAAAGGCGAAAGACCTGCTCGGGGAGATGGGACCGCAGAACATTCTCCACGACCGTGAGAATTTCGAGTACATCCGGGTTTATGCGTCGAAGCACAGCGTCGTGGGCTCCAGGCTTTCGGATCTGGTCCTGCCGGCCGAGGCGCCCTGCCGGATCGTGAACATCCGCCGGGGAGATGCCCACATCGTCCCGGATCCGGATCTCATCCTGGAATTCGGCGACCAGCTCGGGCTCCTTGCCGAGCTGAAGCACGCCCCGGTGCTTCGAGGCCACTTCGGGGACTCCATCAAGGGGACAACGGAATTCAGCTACGTCTCCATCGGGATCGGGATGGTGCTCGGCGTCATTCTCGGCCTGATCCCGGTCCCGGTTCCCGGCATCGGAAATCTGAGCCTGGGGATTGCCGCGGGCCCCCTGATCGTTTCGCTCATCCTGGGAAAACTCGGGCGGACGGGAGGGATCGTGTGGACGATGCCGGTTACAGCGAATCTCACGCTGCGCAACTTCGGCCTCACCATCTTCCTGGCCCAGGTGGGCATCAGTTCGGGCAAGAGCCTCATGGCCAGCATCGGGGATATCGGGATTCTCTTTCTCTGCGCGGCCGCGCTCATCATCTTCGTCCTGGTTTTCATCATCTTCGTGGTCGGATACAAGATCATGAAGATTCCCTTCGACGACATCCTGGGGATTCTTGCCGGGGCGGTAGGGAACCCCGCCATCCTGGCCTATGGCGTGAAAACCGTCCCGACGGAGCGCCCCGATATCAATTATGCGATGATTTATCCCGTCGGGTTGATCCTGAAGGTCATCCTCGTGAGCATGATGATGAAGCTTTGAGCACAGGAAGAACGACGCCCGGAATGAGGACGCGACGGGACCATCCCGTCGAAAATTAGGAAATGCCGGAAAGCAGAAAATGTGATAAACAGAAGACCAACGCATGGAACGTGAAGGGAAGGAGTAAAAATCATGAATAGAAAAACATCCTGGGTTCTTCTTGCCATCGCGCTTGCCGTTTTGGTGATCGCTCCGGCCGCCATGGCTCAGCAGCAGTATGTATACCCGCAAAAGGGCCAGTCGGCCGATCAGCAGAAGAAGGACGAGTATGAATGCCACGGCTGGGCGGTAAAGCAGACCGGTTTCGACCCCACGGCGGCACAGGCCCCTGCGCAGCAGGCGCCACAGCAGCCGGCAGGGGCACAACCGGGTTCCGGTGCCAAGGGAGCGGTACGGGGTGCAGCCGTGGGTGCGGCCGCGGGCTCCCTTGGCGGCGAGGCGGGGAAAGGTGCCGCAGTCGGAGCCACGGCGGGCGCCGTGGCCGGCCGGCAGCAGAGCAAAAAGCAGGCGCAACAGCAGCAGGCATCGGCGCAGCAGCAGGCATCGACCCAGCAGAGCGCAAAACAGCAGAATTATCTCAAGGCAAGGGGTGCCTGCCTCGAGGGGAAAGGCTACTCGGTGAAGTAGAGCGGGTGTCTCACTGTCCACGTCTCAGAAATAGGACAGGTATCGGGGGCAGACGCACGTCCAAAGCTGAAAGTTCAAAAAGGAATCGTGAGGGATGCCGATGAAAACAAGAGGCTCATGGAAATACGCTGTGATCGGGCTGGCGGTGATATGCCTGGCATTGCCGGCTACGCTCTTCGCGCAGCAAGCGCCGGCAAAGGTGTTCAAGCAGGAGGAACTCGACCAGCTGCTTGCGCCCATTGCGCTGTACCCCGATGATCTCCTGACCCAGATCCTCATGGCTTCGACCTATCCTCTCGAGGTGGTGCAGGCGGAGCGGTGGGCAAAACAGAACAAGAGCCTGAAAGGGGATGCCCTGAAGGCCGCCCTGGCGAAACAACCCTGGGACGACAGCGTGAAAGCGCTTGTCCCGTTTCCCGATGTTCTTACCATGATGAGCGAAAAGCTCGAGTGGACCCAGAAGCTGGGTGATGCATTCCTTGCCCAGCAGAAAGACGTCATGGACACGGTGCAGAAGCTGCGCCGGAAGGCGGCCGAGGCGGGCAACCTGAAAAGCTCGAAGGAACAGGAGGTGAAGAAGGAGGGCGACATCATCATCGTCCAGGCAGCCAATCCCCAGGTGGTCTACGTCCCGACCTACAACCCCACGGTGGTCTACGGTGTATGGGCGTACCCGGCCTATCCGCCCTATCCGGTTTATGCCTACCCGCCCGGGGCGGCAATGTTCACCTTCGCGATGGGTGTCGCCGTTGGCGCGGCCTGGCATGGGTATGGGGCCCATGCCGATTATCACGGAGGAACCGTCAACATCGACAGGAGCGTCAACATAGACAGGTCGGGCAATACGGTGACGAGACCCTCCCCGACAGGATCCGGGGGAGGGGGCAAGGCCGAGCAATGGAAGCACAACCCGGAGCACCGGCAAGGGGTTTCCTACCGCGACCAGGGGACCCGCGACAAGTATTCGCCGACAAACCGTGCGGCCGTGGACAACCGTCAGGGTAACCGTGGTTACGACAAGTCCTCGGCAGGCACATCCGATCGGTCCGCCGGCAAGCAACCGTCGGCGGGCACATCCGATCGCTCTGGCGGCAAGCAGTCGGCCCAACAGGATAGAACACCCGATCGATCAAGTACCGGGGCAAAGAGCCAGAACAACGCCTTCGGCGGATCAGACCGCAGCGGGGGACAAGTGCAAAAGGACAGCGCAAGAGGCAGCCAGAGCATGTCTTCGGCCAAGTCCCACGGAGGCGGAGGCGCATCCGCCAGGCCTTCCGGAGGAGGGGCATCTCGCGGCGGCGGCGGACGAGGCCGCAGATAAGATGTGAGAGGAGCACGTTTCGACGAGTTCTGATTCAGAAATCACCGATGGAGGAAAGATCCATGGTTTTGTTTAGAATGCGATATCCGTCAGCCCGGATTCTTTTGTGCTGTGCGCTTGCCCTGTTTGTCTTCGTGATGTTCCAGGGAGCAGCCCAGGCGGCGCAGCCGAAACAGAAGACCTTCGAGACCCCGGAAGCGGCCGTGGAAGCACTGGTCAAGGCCCTTCGCGACCACAATGAAAAGGGGCTTGTCGTGATCTTCGGGCCGGGAAGCGAGACGCTGATCTCGTCAGGCGATGCGGTGGACGACCGGGAGCGCATGGAAAAATTCGTCCGGCTATACGGCGAAAAAAACCGCCTGCAACAGGAAGGCGAGACGAAACTCATTCTCCACGTGGGGAACAACGACTGGCCCTTCCCGATCCCGCTCGTGAAGACCGCTGATCGGTGGCGCTTCGAAACCAAGCAGGGCAGGGAGGAGATCCTTAACCGCCGTGTCGGGGAGAATGAGCTGGACACCATCCAGACCTGCCTGGCGATCGTCGATGCGCAGCGCGAATATGCCGCCTCGGACCGCGACGGCGACGGCCTTCTGGCATACGCGCAGAAGTTTTACAGTACAAGGGGCAAGACGGACGGCCTGTACTGGGAGGTCAAGCCGGGCGAGAAACAGAGCCCCATGGGGCCGCTTGTCGCAAAGGCCCAGGGTGAGGGCTATCTGACGGGGGAAAAGCCTGCTCCTTATAACGGCTACTTCTACCGGATTCTCACCGCCCAGGGAAAAAGCGCCAAGGGCGGGGCATACAACTACATGGTGAAGGGAAAGATGGTGGGCGGCTTTGCCGTCGTGGCGTATCCGGCAACATACGCCGTCTCCGGCGTGAAGACGTTCATCGTGAACCACGAAGGCGTCGTTTACCAGAAAGACCTGGGACCCAAAACGGGTAAACTGGCGAAGAACATGAAAACGTACGACCCGGACAAGACGTGGGAAAAGGTGGAGTAGGCAAGACGAAAGGCGATCAACTTCATGTTGCCGTTCATCTGATTTCGTGTATAATGAACGAAGTTACAGGTTATTATGCGTTTGTTTCTGTGGGTAGTGTCAAGTCCTTTCGAGAGATAAAACAAAGACCCGAAAAAGGAGGATACATGATGAGAAGCAAGTGGCTTATTTTGATTATTGCGGCCGTTGCATTGGTGGGGCTCAGCGGCTGCGCAACGGTGATCAAACCGGTCCCGGCGCAGGATCTCAGCCCGAAGCTGAAGTCCGGCGCGCTGGTTCAGAAGACGAACAATTTCCAGGTGATCCTGGACACCTCGACGTCGATGGACGACCCCGTTCAGTGGAAAAACCCCGAATATGCCAGTCCAGTGACGAACACGAAGCTGGAGTACCAGCAGCACCTGGCGAGGCTGTTCAACGACACGATCCCGAGCATGAAGCTTACGGCGGGTCTTCGCGATTTTGCCGGCAGGCGCTGGCTCACGCGCAACTTCGACACGAAGCTCTGGTACGGGATGTCGCCCTGGGTGAGGGAGGATCTCGGCAAGGCGATCTGGGCGGTGAACACGCAGGGCGTGGAGAGCCCGCTGGATCTGGCCCTGGATGCAGCCACGATGGATCTCAAGCCCCTGGCGGGCAAGTCTGCCGTGATCATTTTCACCGATGGCCTCGATATGCCGAAGGCCGTGGCCTCGGCGCAGGCGATGAAGGCCGCCCTGAAGGACAACGTGTGCATTTACGCTGTTTTGATCGGCCCGGACCGCATGACCATGGATTACCCGAAGGGCGAAGGCATGGCGCTGCTCGACAAGGTGGTGAAGGCCGGCGAGTGCGGAGCCATGGTGAACGCGAAAGATGTCGAGACGGCAGCGGGCATGGCTGCCTTTGTGGAGAAGATCTTCTTAGGGCCTCCCCCTCCGCCTCCTCCTGCACCGGAAGCACCCGTGGTGGTTCCGCCGGTGGTCACGCCTGCTGCGGCACCGGGTCAGCTCGAGGCGATCTACTTCGATTTCGACAAGTACGTGATCATGCCGGAGGGCCGTGAGGCGCTCAAGCGCAACGCCGAGTGGCTCCAGAAGAACCCCGGCGCGAAGGTGGTTGTCGAGGGTAACTGCGACGAGCGCGGGACCAACGAGTACAACATGGCCCTGGGTCAGCGCAGGGCGGATGCCGCGGCGAAGTACCTGGTCGACCTGGGCGTTGCAAAAGACCGCGTGGGCACGGTGAGCTTCGGCGAGGAGAAGCCCATTTGCACGGAGTCCAACGAGGCCTGCTGGTCCAAGAACCGCAGGGATGACTTCCGCGTGAAGTAAGCCTCCATTAACAAACCCATCATAACAGGAGGCCTCACGACGCAAGCGTGGGGCCTCCTTTTTTCATTTTACAAGTCAGCGAAAAACGATAAAATGACTTACCGATTAAAAACGTCCATCTGCTTAGTCCACAATGACTGTAGGTCAATATTGGAAATCACACGCGAAAGATAATGTAATCGTGGGGCCATATTCTTCCCCCTGAAGGAGACCGAAGAACAAGCCATTGAACGATCAGATCAGGAGGTGAGCGATGAAGATCATAGCTGCCGTTTTAGCCGTCCTTCTTTTCGCAACGCCCGTTCTTGCCGACGTGACGGACGAGTACAAGGTGAGAAATGCGGGGGATCTCGTGTCGCTTTGCAGCCGGGAACTGTCGGCCGAAGACTACGTGGCCGCGCAGAACTTCTGTCATGGATTCACCGTGGGTGCTTACGCCTACTATAGGGGTGTCGCCTCGGCGGATCCCGATTTGAAGATCGTCTGCATCAAAGAACCCTACCCGGAACGCAAAAAGGTGATCGCCGATTTTGTGGCCTGGAGCAAAGCCAACCCGTCGTTCATGAAGGATTCGGCGGTGGACACGTTTTTCCGGTTCATGGCCGGCGCATTCCCGTGCAAATAATCACGAAGTGAAAGGAGCAACAGAGATGAAAACCATGAAAATCGTCGTCTTTCTGATGGCAGCGATATTCTTTGTGGCCGGCTGTGCCGGATTATCGGATACGCAGCAGCGCACTGGCACGGGTGCAGCCGCCGGAGCCGCCGCGGGCGCTGCGATAGGGTCGTTTTACGGCAGTGCAGGGGCGGGGGCAGCCATCGGCGCAGCCGTCGGCGGAGCCGGGGGCTACATCTACGACCAGCAAATCAAAAGCAAAGACAAGGCCTACAAGGACGGCTACGAGGCGGGAAAGAAGACCCCGACGAAATAGCCTGGCCCTTGCCGCCTGAAGAACGTCCGTTCACAGCCCTGCGTGGGACGCCTTTTATCGAAAACCCCGGGCACTCTGCGGATTTGCTGGTGCAGTGCCCGGGGTTTTTATTTTTTACAGATATGCCTTTACCCTGACTAAAAAATCATTATAATTACAGATGTTTGTTGATGAATGACGTTTCCTTGCAAGGATAACCATTTATGGATACCGGGGGTCAACCATGGAAAATCAGCAGAATAAGACAGCGGATCTTTTCGATGTCATGGGGAAGATCGGCCGGCTCTACACGACTCGCGCCCTCGAGGCCCAGAAGAATTTTATGGGTCATGTGCAGAAGGCCATCATGGACGTGAAGCCTGCCGATAGAGCGGTTTCCGACAATCCCTGGCAGGCGTGGACCTCCTACGTGACAGACTTTTCGCAGCGATCGGTACTCTTCTGGGATGTCCTGCGCGCGCGCGGCAACAACTACCTCGAGCATAAAAAAGAAGGCACCCCCCCGCTCCTGGCCTTTGAGTGGGAGATCATCTCGGACGGGCGAACCTTTCAACGTCCCGTCAACTATGCCCTGATCCGGATCATCCCTCCCGGGGGTGTGAAAATCGATGACACGAAGCGTCCCTTCATCATCGTCGATCCCCGCGCCGGTCACGGGCCGGGAATCGGCGGCTTCAAGAAGGATTCCGAGGTCGGTGTCGCCCTGCAGTTCGGGCACCCCGTCTATTTTGTGATCTTCTTCCCGGAGCCCGAGCCGGGACAGACGATCCTCGACGTCTCCGCTGCCGAGACGATATTCCTGGAAACCGTCGTGAAGCGGCACCCGAAGAGCCCCAAGCCGACCATCTACGGCAACTGCCAGGGCGGCTGGGCCTCCATGATGATTGCGGCCAACGACCCTGAAATGGTGGGCCCCATCGTGATCAACGGCGCCCCCATGTCCTACTGGAGCGGAAGCTGGAGCGGGGGCGAAGGCGAAAACCCGATGCGATACAGCGGTGGCCTCCTTGGGGGCTCCTGGTTGTCGCTTTTTGCCAGCGACATGGGCAACGGCAAGTTTGACGGCGCCTACCTCGTGGAGAACTTCGAGAACCTCAACCCCGCGAACACCTTCTGGAACAAGTATCACAATCTCTGGAAAAACGTCGACACAGAGCGCGAGCGTTTCCTTGAGTTCGAGAAGTGGTGGGGCGGTTACTTCCTGATGAACGAGGAGGAGATCCGATGGATCGTAGACAACCTCTTCATCGGCAACAAGCTGGCACGGGGTGAAGTGAAGGCCGCGCCCGGGACCTACGTGGACCTCAAGGCCATCCGCTCGCCCATCGTCATCTTCTCCTCGAAGGGAGATAACATCACGCCGCCCCAGCAGGCGCTCAACTGGATCGCCGACGTCTACTCGAGCACGGCCGAGATCAAGGCAAACGGCCAGGTGATCGTGGGGCTCCTGCAGGAAGACGTGGGGCACCTGGGGATTTTCGTATCGGGCAAGGTCGCCCAGAAGGAACACACGGAGATCATCGAGGCCCTCGATTACATCGAGATGCTCCGCCCCGGCCTGTACGTCATGGAGCTTCAGGAGACGTCCGGCAAGGGGAAGGACAAATACCTCTCCAGCTTCCGGGAGATTACCCTGGAGGAAAAACGGGATTTCAACCGTCTGCAGCGAAGAGACGAGAAGCCCTTCGAGGTGGTAGCCGAGGTATCGCTGCTGAACGAAAAGGCCTACTCGCTTTTCGGCAGGCCGATCGTGAAGAGCATGGTGAATGAGAAAACGGCCGAGTTGGGCCGCAACCTCCACACATTGAGGGTGCAGCGTTGGTTGCTCAGTGACATCAACCCGCTCATGTGGCCCGTCGGGGTGATGGCATCGAAGGTGGAAGCCGAGAGAAAGCCGGTTACGGGCGAGAATCCCTTCCGCAGGCTCGAGGAGATGGGATCCGAGATGATTACGGCCTTCTGGAACTTCTACCGCGACATGCGCGATGCCGAAAGCGAGGCGAAATTCTTCCAGATCTACGGGTCAATGATCGCCCTGGGCGCGTCGGGGGATGTCAAGCCTGCCGGGCCTGTCGAGAAGAAGCCTGATCCCCGGGAGATGTCCTTTGCCAAGGAGGCGCTGGCCCAGATCGAGAAGGGGGGCTACCCGGAGGCGCTCGCCCGGATCGGCGCACTGCTGGGGCAGTATGCGGGTCCCATTCCATTGCATCGGCTGGCCATGACCGACGAGTTCATCAAGTCGGACAAGGTCCTCTCGAAGATATCCGAGGACGAGGCACGGCGCCTGCGCTCCGAGGCGGGGGTCATGGTTCTCCTGGAGCCCGAGCGCACCCTGAACGCGCTACCCACCCTGCTCTCCATGAAGGAGTTCCGGGAGAGGGCTCTGCAAATCCTGGAGTGGGGCCTGTCGCTGGAGGGCATCACGAAGGAACAGCGCGCCATGGGAAACCGGATCACCGCTCTGCTCTCTGAAAAGAAGGCGGGGGCCGTGGCTGGAAACTCTTCCAAAAAGAAATCAAATAAGAAATAAACGAACGACGGGCTCCGATCGGGAATGGAACAGCCTACTGAGAAGAAGAGCCCCCATCACGTCGTCATCATCGGCGGGGGGTTCGGGGGGCTCTACGCCGCAAGGACCCTGATAAAGGCCCCCGTGCGGGTCACGCTCGTGGACCGGCGAAATTTCCATCTCTTCCAGCCGCTTCTCTACCAGGTGGCCACGGGCATTCTCGGACCCGGCGAGATCACCGCACCGCTTCGACACATCCTCCGCAAGCAGAAAAACGCCGCCGTCCTTCTCGGGGAAGTGGTCGATTTCGAACCGGCCGGCAGGCGCGTCATCCTTGCCGACGGAGCCATCGACTACGACACGCTGATCGTGGCGGCGGGGATGAAGAATCATTACTACGGCCATGACGACTGGGAGAAGGTGGCGCCCGGGCTCAAGAGCATCGAGGACAGCGCCTGGATACGGCAGAAGATTTTCTTCGCCTACGAGGTGGCTGAGCGGGAGACGGACCCGGAGAAGCGAAGGGCCTGGCTCACCTTCGTGATCGTCGGCAGCGGCCCCACGGGCGTCGAACTGACGGGGATGGTTGCAGAGATCGCCAGGGAGACCCTGAAGGAGGACTTTCGCTCGATCCACCCGGAGGAGTCCGAGATCCTCCTCGTGGACGCAGCGGACCGGGTGCTGCCTGCTTTTCCCCCTGAACTTTCCGAACAGGCCAGGACGACGCTTCACGATCTCGGTGTGCAGGTGCGGACCGGCGTGAAGGTCACAGCCATCGATGAGCAGGGCATCGCACTGGAAGGTCCCGCCGGCACGCAACGGATTGCGGCGAACACCGTGCTGTGGGCGGCAGGGGTGGCCGCGTCGCCCCTGGGAAGGATGCTTGCCGATAAAGCCGGGGCGCAGGCGGATCGGTTGGGGCGGGTGATGGTGAGGCACGATCTCACCGTGCCGGGCCACCCGGAGATCTTTGTCATCGGCGATATGGCCCACTTTCCCGGCGAGGACGGGAACCCTTTGCCGGGCCTTGCCCCCGTGGCTACCCAGCAGGGCCGTTACGTAGCCGGATGCATCGGGAAGCGGCTTCGCGGCGAAGGCCCGCCGACACCCTTTTCTTACTTCGACAAGGGAACCATGGCCGTCATCGGGCGGCATGCAGCCGTCGCCAACGTCGGCAGGTTTCGCTTCGGCGGGATCACGGCGTGGCTCATGTGGCTATTCATCCACCTGCTGCTCCTGATCAATTTCGAGAGCCGGCTGGTCGTGCTTATCCGCTGGGCCTTTTCGTACTTCACCCACAGCCGCGGCTCGCGGGTGCTGATCGCGACGGGCACCCTGCGACTGCCCGTCACGGGCGCCAAGGGTAAGGAATCACCGGGGACGCAGGGATAACGGGGAATGATTTGCAATTAAAAGGAGGTACGATGGAACCACAGGAATTGACGAATGTCACCTTCGACGAGATCAAGGTGGGCGCCACGGCCGAACTGACGGTCACGCTGAAGCAGAACCAGATCGATGTCGCCGCCATCGTCTCCGGCGATGTGGATGCCTTTTACACGAAAGGCGCCGGCTTGGCGGATGTCCGGCAGGAGCCCAAAAAGACGGAGGCGGCCGGAGCCGAGGCCATCATCTCCATCCTGCTCGGTGCACGCATGCCGGGACCGGGGACGAAGATCGTACACCGGGATCTGCGCTTCAGCGGGGACCTCGGCGTTGGGGATACCCTGACGGCGAAGGTCACCGTAAAGGAGAAGCGAAAGGAAGGCAGCCTCGTCGTCTTTGATGCCCGCTGTATCAACCAGTCGGGGAAAGAGCTCGTTCGCGGCACCGTGACGGTGGAGGCACCCACGTCGCGCCAGGTCTATGACGTCATCAAGCCTCCTCACCTGGAGCTTCGCTACGGAGATGCCTTCGCGCAGCTCGTCAAGAACTGCCAAGGTTGCGAGCCCGTTACCTGCGCCATTGCGCACCCCTGCGACAGGGATTCCCTCATGGGCGCCATCGAGGCAGCCCGCCGCGGTTTCATCACCCCGGTGCTCGTCGGGCCCGAGGACAAGATGCGGAAGGCCGCCGAGGAGGCAAAGATCGATTTAGGGCCTTACCGGATTGTACCCGCGGCCCATAGTCACGAGTCTGCGCAGAAGGCGGTCGCGCTTGCCAGTTCGGGCGAGGTGGAATCCCTTATGAAAGGGAGCCTGCACACCGACGAGATCATGGCGGCCATCGTGCCCACGGCGGCGGGTCTTCGCACCTCGCGCCGCATCAGCCACGCCTTTGTCATGGACGTTGCCACCTACCCGAAGATGTTCATCATGACCGATGCGGCGGTGAACATCTTCCCTGACCTGGAGGTCAAACGCGACATCGTTCAAAACGCCATCGACCTGGCCCGCGCGCTCGGCGTCGAAGTGCCCAAGGTGGGCATCCTCTCGGCCGTCGAAGTGATTAACCCCAAGATCCCCTCCACCGTCGAGGCGGCGGCCCTGTGCAAGATGGCCGACCGGGGCCAGATCACCGGCGGCATCCTTGACGGACCTCTTGCCTTCGACAACGCCATCAGCGCCCAGGCCGCAAGAACCAAGGGGATCGTCTCGCCCGTCAGCGGCGACGTGGACATCCTGCTGGCGCCGGATCTCGAGGCGGCCAATATGCTCTTCAAGCAGCTCACCTACCTGGCCGGGGCCGAGGGGGCCGGCGTTGTGCTCGGGACCCGGGTCCCCGTCGTTCTCACGAGCCGTGCCGACTCGTTGAGGACGCGGCTGGCTTCGGTGGCGGTCATGGTGCAGGTCGCCCAAGCACGCCGAAGCGGCAAGTTCGAGACGAGGTGATCTCCCCGGATCCGTGACCAAGTTCTTTACTTGCTTTTCCTAGTTCCGATTTGACCGGACAGGGTTTCGTTTCACGGGAGCATTGCACCATGAACAGAGACGATATCGCGAACTACACCGTCGTTGAACCGCTCCGGGACAAGCGGCCGGTAACGATCCGTGCGATACGGCCCGGGGACAAAGGG
>WSSedL1B2DRAFT_1000114_pt1 | contig 11938 bp, 16 predicted proteins | sample WetSurSiteL1Bulk_FD_9470 | JGI IMG/M metagenome (IMG submission 9470)
TCCCCAGCGGTCACCGCTTGCACCGCGTTCCCTTTTGTGCCGGTAGTTGGCAAGCACGCGTGCCCGGCTGCCGGAGATGATTGCCTTCTCGGCATTGACGATGGCAATCTCTTCACCGGCAAGGCCGCGCTGTGCGACAAGGCTTGCAAGGCGCCCGAGAAGCAATCCGTCACCATTGATTACTGTAACCATGTCTAGTTCACCTCAGGATCCGGACACCACTGCCCTTTGGATTGTCCAAAAGGAGTTGTTCGATCGACATGCACTGCCCTTTCGCATCCCTGATCTTGCTGGTTGCTGATGCTGAGAAATTCAGCGCTGCAACCTTCACAGACTGCTCCAGCACACCGCTGCCCAGGACTTTTCCGGGAACGATGATTGTCTCACCATTCTGGGCATAGCGGTTGATCTTGGACAGGTTGACCTCAGCATAATTCCTGTTCGGGGTCTCTAACCTGCTTGCGATCTCGCGCCAGATCTTCACCTCATTCTCCCGTGAATTGTTTTTAAGGAGTGCTATGAGGTTGGTAAGACGGGGGTTCGTCTTTTCCACAATTCTTGTCATTTCTTTTCATCCCCTGATATCTCGCTTAATTGTCGCTCCAGCTCGTTCGACTGATCCCTGATATACTGAAGTGCACGTTCCATGATCTCTTTTACCGGTAATGACCCATCGCTCTCGACCACAAAAATATACCGGTCGGGTTCTGCGGATATGGTAATTGCCGGTTCGTCTCCGATTCCGCTTGCCAGGCATGCTCGTTCACAGAGCTTGCACATGGAGCAGTCAGGGAGTTTTCCTTCTGCAACCTCGACTTTTTTACCTTTGGTTGCAAGGACTTCACGGGGACATTCGTCCACGCAATTGCCGCATGCATCGCAGGTTTCGCTGATGGATACTAATGGATAATTCTTGTAACCGCATACAAGGGTTGGTTGCCATTTCGCGTGCTCTCGTCCGGTATTGAGGACGGCACGGGCTTCAACGACAAGTTTCTGCCCTTTGGCAAGTTTTACGATGGGAATATTATCATAGACTGGTGTCGCTTTGGGGTCCTGAGGAATGAGGTCACTTGAAAGGACCGTCTTTGGACCTTCGACACTTAACGTAAAAGTAACCGTGCAGCCCGGGCATCCCGCGCCACCGCATGTGCAGTTTTCCTGAGTCGAATATGTTGAAAGGTCGGTTTTTATGGGAATAAGCCCGAGCCGGTGTGCCAGCATCTCATCGAAGAATGCACTCGTATTGTCATAGATACGGACATTTTCAATTGCCAGAGTCGGTACTTCACCGATCATTGCCCGCCGGAAAGCGTTGGCAAATGCCGGGCTTGCTCCCGCCAGAGTGAATCGTGCAAGGGTATCGTCAAGACTGCTGAATTCGATCTCCATCACACTCTCCTTCCTCGCCTGCCGCCCTTTGCGCGACAGGAGTCGTGGGGGATAGGCGTGACATCTTCAATACGTCCGATACGCATACCGGCACGGGCGAGAGCACGGATTGCTGCCTGGGCGCCGGGTCCGGGACTGCGCTGTTTTCCTTGTCCGGGTGCACGAACCTTGACATGAACGCCAATGATTCCCTTCTCCCGGGCATTCTGGGCAACGTTGCCTGCCATCTGCATCGCTGCATACGGCGAGCCTTCGTTCCTGTCCTGCTTGACTACCATGCCACCGCTGCTTTTTGTAACGGTTTCTGCTCCAGAGAGATCGGTGATGGTGATGATGGTATTGTTGAACGATGCAAAAATATGTGCAACGCCCCACTTTTCCTTATCGTTTGCCGCCATCTTATCTCGCTCCTGCGGGTTTGGTTATCCGTGACTTCTCAGGATGTGAATCGCTTAAGAACGGTGATTTGCCGTAATACGAGATCTGCATCTCTTCGTTCCGGTTTACCCGGTATCCCGGAATAGTAACGCGCCTGCCAGCAATTGCAATATGCCCGTGGGTGATGAGCTGACGTGCCTGTTTTGGTGAACGGGCGAGACCTTTCCTGTGTACCAGGCTTTGGAGGCGGCGTTCGAGTTGTGTCTGGACCTTGAGTGCCAGTACATCTTCGATATCTGCGTCCGGACCAAGCAGTCCAGATCGCTGCATATGAGAGATCAATTCAGCTTTCTTTGCCTCAAAAAGCGTCCTGTCAACAGTACTTGACATGATTGCAAGGAGGTCACGTGCACCTTTCCGGTATTTGCGTAAATAGCTCTGTGCCTTCCAGACTTCCCGCTTATTGCGCAGCCCGTATTCGATCACGAGGCGGGTCTCAGATTCGATCCGCGTCTTTTCGAAAGGGCGCTTTGGGGTCTGGTAAGATTTATGATTCTTTCCCGGATATCCCATGGTTAGCTACCTCCCTCTTTCTTCCTCTTGACACCGACAGTTGTCCCGGTTCTTCCGGTAGACTTGGTGCGCTGACCGCGTACTTTCTGCCCGGTTTCGTGCCGGATACCACGGTAACAGCGGATCTTTCTCATGAGGTTGACGTCTTCATCCTTTGAAAGTGCTACATCAGGACCAATGAGGTGNTTTGCCTCACCGGTGTAGATATCTTTAGGCCTGTTCGCCATCCATGATGGGATCTTCGATGAGTATTGTTCAACAGCGATGCGGAGCCGGTTGACCGACTCCTCGTCAATACGACCGAGCTGTGCGTATTCGTCGACTTTCGCCATACGGGAAATAACCGTAGAGGTATGCCTGCCTACGCCCATNATTCCGGTCAGGGCNANCCTTACCGATTTGGTTCCATCCAGATCGGTTGTGCCAACCCTTACAAAGTATTTTATGTCTTCTTCCTGAGCCATCCAATCCCCTCGTTGTGTGAGATTATCTCTTTTAGCGCTGAGGGAGGGATTTGAACCCTCGAGTCCCAGGGGGACACAGGTTTAGCAAACCTGCGCCATACCAGGCTTGGCTACCTCAACAGAGGAATCTCGCATCTTGTACAGACACTCGCAGTGAATAGTCACTGCTCCATGAATGGTGCTTACAATATGGGAAGGGTCTGGTAATAAGTGTTTGGCAAGGAAAAAGCGGCAGCCCGGTCAAGCCGGGTTAAAATGTTCTTATACAATGCATAAACGAATTCGGGTAAAACTATTCTCGCATCAATATTTTCCGGAATCTACGCGGGGATTCTGGAAATGTCTCAACACGCGGGAACGACCGATACTACATCAGGATCACCTTATTGCTGGATTAATTCCCAATAACAATGTGTGAAACTCATCAGGGTTGCAATTATTGCTGTTATCATTCTTACGTTCACCATCACCCTCGCTGTTTATCCGTCAGCTCCGGATCTCGTTGCATCACACTGGAACTCTGCCGGCCAGGTAAACGGTTATATGTCAAAGTTCTGGGGACTATTTCTCATCCCCTTTATCATGACGGGTTTTGTCGCTCTGCTTGCATTTCTTCCCAGAATCGACCCGCACAAAAAAAATTACGAGAAATTCTGGGGTTATTACGAGGGTTTCATTCTCCTGTTTACTCTCTTCCTGCTCGCCATCCAGGTCCAGATCATACTATGGAGCATCGGGTACCAGATCAGCCCGAACATCACCTTTCCTCTTCTCATCGGGGCTCTCTTCATTTATATCGGATTTCTCCTCGATCATGCTGAACAAAACTGGTTTGTTGGTATCCGGACACCATGGACGCTGAGCAGTAAAACAGTCTGGAAGAAAACACATGAACTCGGCGGGAAATTATTCAAACTCGCTGGTGTTATTTCCTGTCTGGGCATATTTGCCGGGGTATACGCGCTCTGGTTCGTCCTCGTACCGGCACTTGCAGTTGCAGTGATTACCGTGGCATATTCATATTACGAATTCCAGAAGGAGTTGAATGACGGGGAAAAAACAACTTGAGATTTTTTATTCCATGGTTTTGTTTTTTAGTCTGTTAAGAGGCAATAGGAAATTCCTGATGAAGAATTTCGGGCGGATTTTTAACACCAAATAGTCGGGAAAAAGTCGGGAAGATTAGCTTCTGGATAAGACACTATACGAGAGAGCTATCCTCGAAGGCCTCTCATGGATGGAAAAAAAGAAAATTCTTTGAAAAATTACAACGCCTCAACAAGCGAGCGACGGGTGACAATGCCAACCAGTGTGCCTTTGTCCACCACAGGGATTGAACTGATGCTTTTTTTCAGCATCATGCTGACAATATCTGCTATCTTTGTTGTCCGGTCGATCGTAAGGATTGGGGAGGTCATAATTGTCCGGACGATAATATTGTGAAACCGGAAATCCTGATGCCGATCCTCTATCTTCTCCCGGAATTTCCGGAGTGAGATTGCAAGATCGGTTTCCGTTACAATGCCACTAATCTTTTCTCCTTCTGTAACAACAAACCGGGAGATGTTTTGTTCCTCCATCAGTGCCTGGAGGTGTGAAAGCCGTTCGTCAGCATCAATGGTGTGAGCAGGTTCCATAACCCCATCGATATTTCCCCGTGGCTGAAGCACCTTAAGTAATTCCCCATATCCGACCTGTCCGATAAGACGCTTGTCGCTGTCATGAACAACCACCAGTTTATGCTTTTTTAAGAGAGGGACGACACCCCTGATCTCCTGATCAGGGAGTACTGAGGGAATATTTTCCTCGAGAGAACTGGCAACATGAATCTTTGCCGTGGAGATCGTTGCCTTATGTTTACTCCCCAGCTTTTCTGCGATTGATTTGCGGGATATTGTTCCCACAACCTGGTGACTTGCAAGTACGATGACCGGGTCACTGTTTTCATTGAGCATCTTATCCAGAGCTTCATTGATTGACTGGGATTTTGATATGGTCACCGGCTTTGCCATTACATCTTTAACCAACAACTGAACAGCCATGATAGCTCATCCCTGTGTTAATATTCCTCTTTTTTTAATCCACATCTCATCAGACATATCCCGGTATAAAGAGACCCTGACTCAGAGTCTAAAGCGCATTGACAAGCGACCTTCGCGTGATAATCCCGGTCAGCCTGCCATTATCCACGACCGGGACAGAACTGATGTTCTTTTTCAGCATCAGATCTATCACCGATGAGACACTTGCCGAAGGATCGACCGATATGAGAGGTGCAGTCATAATGTCCCTGACAATCATATTCCGTATCCGGTGATCCTGGTGCTGATCCTTGACGGATTCCCGGAATTTTCGCATCGCAACAGCAACATCAGTTTCTGTGACGATTCCAATGTATTTGCCTTGATCCGATACGACAAAACGGGTAATATTGTCATCAAGCATGCGGCGGCGCAGGTGAACGACGCGTTCATCTGCCTCGATAGTGATGACCTTCTCAATTGCACTTTCAATCCCGTTTTCCGGCTGGAATTTTTTCAGCAGGTCGCCCGCACTCACCTGGCCAATCAACTTGTGATCACCATCATACACGACGACCAGCTTGTAGTGCTGGAGCAGCGGGATGAGAACGTTAATACTTTCATCAGGATAGACGCTTGTGAATTCTTCCTCAACCACACTTGCCACATGAATAGCGGTGGGTGCAAGAGGGGAGTTTTGTTTGCTGCCCAGCTTCTCAGCTATCGCCTGCCGGGAGACAATACCTACTACAGAATTATTATTGACTGCAATAAGGGGATCAATACCCTCTGCAAGCATTTTATCAAGTGCTTCGGTGATCTTTGCCGATTTTGATATGGTGGTTGGTTTTCCCATAACATCTTTGATAAAAACTTCTTTTGTCATTTCGCCACTTCCTTAATGATATCATCCCGTTTAATAATTCCAGATATCGCGCCGTTCTCCACAACAACAAGACTGTTGATATGGTTTTTTCTCATCAGTTCAAGGGCATCGGGCAGCAGTGTCGCCTGGGGCACTGTAATAACCGGGCTGGTCATTACATCCTCGGCAATCACTGATTCGACAGTTCGTATGTGGTGACTGCTCGTGCCACCCGCCTCTTCGCGTCTCCGTGTAGTTACATCTTTTTTAACCACCCTGGAAATCGTATACTCGTTATTAAAGAACGCAAGGTTCGTCTCGGTGATAATTCCGGCAATCGTACCATCGTTATTCATGACAACTACTTTGTCATCACGCTCGCTCATCACTGCTATAACGTGGTCAAGCGAGTGGTAACGGCTGATGGTTGCCACATCCTCCATCACGTCCTTAACAGGACAGGTAAGGTTCCGGACAAGACCGGATTTCATCAAATCTGTTTTTGTTACTATTCCAACTACAAGTCCTGCATCAACTACCGGAACACAACTGATATTGTTCTCTGAAAAAATACCAGCAATCTTCCTGATCCCTGCATCGGATGCAACGATAATTGGATTATTGGTTGCAAATACACCTACCGGAATCTGGTCAACGGGTCGCCGGCGCCATGCTGGTTCTGCCTGGTGAAGGCGGTACGCAATGTCCTTTTTGGTAAGAATTCCCGTGAGCCTGCCGTCCTCCATCACAAGGACGCGTGAGATTTTGTGTTTCAACATCAGGTTCCTTGCGTAAGCGACCGTCTCATTGGGGGAGACAAAATAGACCGGTGAGGTCATCACATCATGCGCAAACATTTTTTGTCACCCCTTCGCAAATGCCCGGACAAGATCAAACTCGGTAACCAGACCGATCAGCCGGGAACCCTCGATTACGGGTAATGCACCGATATTTCTGGTCAGCATTTCACGGGCTGCCAGGTTGATGCTTTGCATCGGTGTAGTTGTAAAGAGATCCCCGCCAATCAGCGTACGCACAGGTAACCCCATCACGTCCGCAACATTGCCAGATGTCAGGCGCGAAAAGACCTCGCGGCTCCCAAGATACTTCATGATGTCCGTGGCAGTTATCATTCCATAAAGTACGTCGTCGCTCACCACGGGCAACCGCCGGAACCTGTATTGGATCATGTCGTGGGCGACGTTCGCTATCGTGCAGTCCGGGCTCGTCACACGGAGTGAGGAACTCATAACATCCTCAACAGTGAACGTACTCCGCTCCGCACCAAGCACCCGCAGTACGTCTCGTTCGGTGACTATCCCATTCAGTACACCATCATCGTCGATAATGGGGAGACCCCCGATCTTTTTTTTGACTATGATTTCTACAGCATCACTGATTCGTGAATCATGTGCGAGCGTGGTAATCTGCTGGGTCATGATGGTTCGCACGCTTTCGTTGACCGCAGCGAGCAGGTTGCCACTATGTCTGACCTGTACGAGTTTGTACTTGTCTCCTCCCCCCATGAAATTGATCACATCGCCGGAGGTGATGATCCCGCGCAGTTTCTTTGTACCGGGATCAGTCACGGGCAAACGACGGAATCCGCATTTTGTCATGATCTCCACTGCCCCGATTATACTTTGCGTTGGCGGTACCGATATGACATCATGGGTTGCGATTGCCATGATCTCACCTTCCTGCTGGACAATGTGGGATTTGAACTCAACCGGCCCCCGGTCAAGTTTCCCCTGCATCTTTAACAGCCTGTCACCCTGTTTGATGCCCCGGTCATTCTGGTGCATAATTCCCTCCGACGGGTTCAATGGCCCTGATTATATGATTTTCTGGAACGATACAGGTCACCGATTATCAGAAGTCTGCTCGCTTGAGGCAGATTCGCTGAAACCTTCATGCCAGACCTTTCAGTACATCGTGCCGGTCAACAATTCCGATAATCCGATCTCCATCTATGACAGGGAGCCGGCTCACATCATACTTCACCAGTAGTTCCGCAGCAGAACCGATAGGTTCATCCGGACCAATGGTAACGACATTTTTGGACATAACCTCTTCAATGGTTGTGTGTGCATGCCGGGCAATTATTGACTGCACCCGCCGCGTCCGGATCAGGTCGCGACGGGAGATTATGCCGACAATCCGCTTCTTCTTCACCACGGGAAATGCAGAAAACCCGCTCTCCATGATCATGGTATAAATTTTCTGGATTGTGTCTGTCGGGTTTGCTATCGTTACATCCCGGGTCATATGAGATGCAACGGTCCCGTGAAGTTCATGACGGGAGATGATAACGGGAAATACATCTGACAGGAGCACACCTCCGATAATATGAGGGCTGGGATCAACGACGGCAATACTGTCCGTCTCATAATTCCGCATCACCCTCGCGAGCTGTTCAATGGTATCAGCCGGGCTGACGGTGGGGGCTTCCTTGACGTATCCTTCAACGGTTACATTCGATTTTGTCGCAGTTACCCGCAGCCCATCCGTGAGGTCAATATAGCCGATGAGGTTTTTTTTCGCATCCACGACATAGACTTCACGGAACCTTTCGTCTCGCAGGATTTGCCGTGCCTTGGTTATCTGGTCGTTATATTTCAGCACAGGAATCCCGATCATGAAATCCTGTGCTGTTTTCATGAAATAGAATCCTCATCACGGCAGCGGGGACAGAGCAGGATGTTCTCGACCCGTTTGAGATCATCAGACATCTGACCGCAGCGATTGCACATACCCTGCTCAACAAGTTCCTCCCGATTAATCTCGATGAGATCAGTGAGTATATCATTGAGTTCATTGGATACGGTAAGAAGATCCCGCACAGTCACAATCCCGATAACCTTCTTTTTTGCATCGATAACCGGCAGTCTCCTTACCTTATGCTTCACCATCATATGGGCGGCATCGCCTACAGTTTTGTCCGCACTCACCGTAATGAGTGGCGTACTCATGATTTCTTTTACGTGTACAGTACTTGGCTTGAGATCCTTGGCAACCACCTTACAGGCAATATCTTCCTCAGTAACTATACCGATGGGTTTACCGTTTCCTACAATGATAACACTGCCAACCCCTTCCTGGCACATGGTTTTTGCCGCTTTTGCGACCGTTGCCTCGATACCAAGCATGGCTGGGTTGTTTTTCATGACGTCCCTTATCGGGATTTGCGTCTCAAACCGCATTTCATTGGTTGTTTTTTTCATGAGTCACCTCCTTGAAGTGCTTGTTCTGATGATTACAATTAGCATACTCCCCTTCACTTGTATAAATACAATTTGGCAAGGGCAATCGATAATGCAGCCCAGTAATAATGGGGGGCAAGAATGAGATCACGGGGAAGTAAGGAAAGGCATATTATAAGAAACATAATAAAGAGCGATTTCTATACACTACTAACGAATTATGGTGAATTCTTTGTTCCTTTGTACGATGCGTAGCCGGGGGGGTTTCCCATGAAGATATTTTATCAGGCCTATGGTAAGGCAAAGAAGAAATTTTCCAAGTTCCTCACCAGGTTTTTTAAGAAGAAGAGGACCCGTATCGGAATATACGGTCCGCCCAATGCAGGCAAGACAACGCTTGCAAACCGCATTGCCCGGGACTGGACTGGGGATGCTGTAGGCCCGGTGAGCGAGATCCCACATGAGACCAGAAGGGCAAGGAAAAAAGAAGATATCATCATCTCGGGTGCAAATGGCAGCACAATAATGATTGATATTGTCGATACGCCAGGGGTAACCACCAAGATTGACTATCATGAATTCCTGGAATTCGGCATGGAAAAGGATGAAGCAATCATCCGCGCCCGGGAGGCAACAGAGGGAGTCGCTGAGGCGATGCATTGGCTTCGAGAGGATATTGACGGTGTCATCTACATGCTGGATGCAACCCTTGATCCATTCCTTCAGGTCAATATCATGATGATTGGTATTATAGAGAGCCGCAAACTCCCGGTTATTATTGTTGCAAACAAAATCGATCTTGCTGATGCAGTCCCTGCACGGATAAGGAGTGCATTCCCGCAGCATCCGGTTGTCGCTATTTCCGGGCTTGAAGGACGAAATGTTGAGAGCCTGTACGAGACCATGCTTGAGTGCTTCGGGTGACGGGTATGCCGCACAAATGTACAAAATGCGGACGGGAATATAAGGCTGGTTCAACGGAGATTCTTAAAGGCTGTGCAAGCTGCGGGGGAAAAAAGTTCCTCTTTGTAAAAGACACAGAGATAAACAAGGACGTTTTAGAAGAGAAATCAATCTCTGAGATTGCTGATGAATCTCATGAGGATATTCTTGAGATCATAGAGCCAACGAACAAAGAACAGGTGGAGATGTATGACCGTGTTGAGACGATCCGTATTGTCTCACCGGGTACCTACGAACTCAATCTCGAAAAGATGGCACAGAGCGACCAGCGAATCGTGAGCGTAGGAAAAGAGGGAAATTATATCATTGACCTCATGTCCATGGCAAAAGATGAGCCGAAAAAGAAGAAGGGGAAAAAGTAGTCCTTTTACTATTTTGTTGCCAATTCGTTTTTTATCCCGTCATAAGGCGCGGGTAATTCAAGTTTTCTGAAAAATTCATCGGTAAAAGCAAGGCTGTTTCCCACTGCCCATTCTGCACAGCCGTGTCCAAAACAGGTATCCGGAAAAAACGGGCGGTTTTTTTGGGCCAGCGGGTTTCCCGGAAATTTGTTTCTGAGCATTCTCTCCAGCTTTTCTCCATGCGTTTCTTCAAAATCCAAAGAGATTTCACCTTTTTGCACAACAATCCATTCACGTTTGTAATGCATCAGGGAGTTCCTGATTTCAATTAAGGAGCGGATATCTGAAAAAACAGGATTACCGTCATCGAACCCGGGTTTGTCTGCAATCATGAGTATTTTCTGATACTTGTTTACCAGGGGGGCGCGGTCAAAGTTCTTTTCGTTTCTCCATTTCTCACCGATTGTTTGTAAAAGGACTTCATTTTTTTTATCGGTAAAAAAATAAGCATCATCCGCTGCGTCAGCGTAAAGCTCGTTTATGGTGGATTCCAGGAATGCAACAGATGAGAGAATCGAGTTGAGGATGAATACCTCATGACTGAGGCGATCTTCTTCTGAAATAGTTCCGGACTCCAAAAAATCCTTTTCTATCCGATAACCCAACCTGCACAACAATGCAGCTGACTGAATATACCGGACAGAGAAACAGTCCCTGAACCTTATTGAGGATTCATCGTCAGTCGTTTCCAGAGGTATTTTGTCCATTCTATCATTCCTTTTCTTTTCCCGGGTAAAAAAGACAGGGTGTCAGGGTGTTCTGGAAGACAGAACTATCCACACCTTCAATGTATGTTTTATCTTTAATGAATAGACGGGGTTGGTTTAATGCACATATTTCATAGCTTGAAAAACAGTATTGCTGCACCTATGACGATAAGGATAATGCCAATTATCGCATAAAAAAGGTTTTTTCCCAGCGTTGGTTTTTTCTGTGATCGGCGTATCAGGTTCCTGATATTCAGGATTTCTCTTTGCGATTCTTCAACCGAATCCCGGATCTGACGAAGTAAAACACATTCATCTTCAGGAAATCTGTTTCCGCAGTGCATACAGAACGCTGCACTATTTTCGTGCGTTAAATTCCTGCAGCACTCACACATTTTCACCATTGTTACTCAACTTTCTTGCATGATATCGCACTGATAATATTCTATCAGGTCAGTAGGTTTATAAATTAAACGTTATCGATTCAAAAAATGTGATTTTCGTTTTAAGAGAGCAGAAATTGAGTTGGCACATCTTCAAATCCCCACAACATTTTAGCCCTGCTTCTCCTGCTATTCCACTTCTGCTATTCCACTTTAGTGACTTTGCGGCAGAAGAGGTACAGGATACAATAGCTCCCCACTGATATAAACCGGAACTGACACTGCGTTTGTTCGCGCTGCAGATTCAGGAATGTATACAGTACACATAAAAATCTGTACCTCTGTGAATTTCCAAGGTGGATACTAAAACCGGTATTCGATCCTGGACGACCAGAGTGATCTTTTTATTTTTAGTAAACAGTATTAAGGTTAAGAGTGCTGCAATGTTCAAAAAAGTGCTGGTTGCCCTGGATTTTTCACGCTATACACAAAAAATCCTTGATCGTCTCAGCGAGATTCCCGGAATACAGGAAGCGGTTCTCGTGCATGTAGTGGATGCCACCCGTCCTGCAAGGCTTGATTGGACAT
>WSSedL1B2DRAFT_1000115_pt1 | contig 11920 bp, 11 predicted proteins | sample WetSurSiteL1Bulk_FD_9470 | JGI IMG/M metagenome (IMG submission 9470)
AATTTGCTATAACAGCCGGTGGCTGGCCATTTGACGGTGCAAAAGAAGCAATCACTTCCCTTCACCGGATGGGAGTTCCAACATTTATTGCATCTGGCGACCGGGTTACCAAACTGGAAAAAATGGCAGATCATCTTGGAATTCCCCGCGACAGGGTATACGGTGTAGCAACACCAACAGTAAAAGCGCAGATTGTCAACGATCTCCGGCAGGAATATGACAAGGTGCTGATGGTGGGAGATGGGATCAATGACCTGTGTGCCATGCAGAATGCTGATATCGCGATTCTTACCGTCCAACAGCCCGGTGATCGACCTGAGGATCTCTACAAAGCCGCCGATTACGTCGTAAAAGACGTGAGTGAAGTAGTTACCATTGTGCAGGAGATGCTCATATCGACAGGACATTTCGATCGTGACGACTGTAATGTATCATATAAAAGGTAATATGCCACAAGTATCACATTTAGTATAAGGGTATTATGAAGGCTCCAATAATTACGGTTGATAATCTCTGCATGAATTTTGACAGTACGACGGTACTAAAGAATATTTCTTTTGAGATTGCCGAAGGGGAGATCCTCGGAATTATTGGCAGGAGCGGTGCAGGCAAGACGGTACTCATGCACCTCATGAGGGGTGTTGAGCAACCCCCTACAAGCGGGCGGATAATATACCATGTGGCAGTGTGCAATGGCTGTGAATACATAGACGTCGGTAGTGCTGCCGGAAAAACATGCCCTCATTGCGGGGGCATGTTGTCAGCATGTGATGTTGATCTCTGGAGCGAGAAAGACGAGACGCTGAAACGCCGGGTTATGCGCCGGACTGCGATCATGTTCCAGCGTACTTTTGCGTTATACGGTGATGACAGGGTTATCGAAAATGTGCTTCATGCGCTCGATGATATTGATTATCCCCAGGAAAAAGCCATCAACCGTGCTGCTGACCTGATCGATGAGGTACGGCTTTCCCACAGGATGATGCATATCGCCCGTGACCTTTCAGGAGGAGAGAAACAGCGGGTGGTTCTTGCCCGTCAGCTGGCAAAGGAACCATTCATGCTTTTTGCCGATGAACCGACCGGCACCCTCGATCCTGGTACTGCACGAATAGTTCATTCCATGCTTATCGACTCGGCTAAGACGAACAATATGGGAATGGTTGTCACATCCCACTTTTCCCAGGTGATCGAGGATGTGGCAAATCGTGCGATCCTGCTTGTAGACGGTGGGATCGCCAAGATAGGATCGCCAAAAGAAGTCATCCAGCAATTCATGAAAGGTTATGACGACAGTGAAAGGTTTGAAGAGGCCGAGGTGGGGGAGAAAATCGTTGCCACATCTGACCTGACCAAACGATATATTTCCGTTGACCGGGGTGTTGTAAAAGCGGTCAATGGCGTTAATTTCGATGTCTATACCAAAGAAATTTTTGGCATCATCGGAAAAAGCGGGGCGGGAAAGACAACCCTTTCACGGATAATTGCTGGTATCATCGAGCCCACTAGCGGTGAAATCAATATTAAAATCGGGGAAGAGTGGGTCGATATGACAAAGGCTGGTATCGATGAGCGGGGAAGAGCAAAAGAGTATATCGGTCTCCTTCACCAGGAATATGATCTTTTCCCTCACCGGACGGTCCTTGACAACCTTACTGATGCAATTGGACTGGAGTTCCCCAAAGAACTTGCTCTGCGAAAAGCGCTTGTAACCCTGAAAATGTCAGGATTCTCTGACGAGAAGAGCCGGGAGATCCTTGAGCGGATGCCCGGACAACTCTCAGAAGGAGAACGGCACCGCGTGGCCCTTGCCCAGGTCCTCATCCGTGAACCCAGACTTGTTATTCTTGATGAGCCGACCGGCACAATGGATCCCATCACCAAGATCGATGTGAAACACTCAATTATGCACTCACGCGAGGAGATGGAGGAGACCTTCATTGTTGTCTCGCATGATATGGAATTTGTACGGGACATCTGTGACAGGCTCGCACTGATGCGTGGCGGTAAGATTGTCCAGATAGGCAAGACAGCAGATGTGCTCGCGATCCTTACTGAAGAAGAGCGCAAGCTCATGAGTCAGCCCGCTGCGTGAGGAGAACAATGATCACCATCCACCTCGATGGAGAGAGGATGGAAGTCGGTGAGCAGAGTACAGTCGGTTCGGTCCTTCCTCGCCATCCTTCTGGCTGTAGTGTTGGAATTATTCGTCCTGCAACCAAAGAGCAGGCCAAAACGGGTACTCTTGCACTCAGTACCACTGCAGGAGAAGTTACTATTGAGATCACCCGGCAGACTGATGATTTTTTAAAATTTTCTGAAATTGTACAAAAACTTAATCTCCATTGGGAGGATCGTTATGCCACGGCGTTCGGCCCTTTCCCTTCCTCCATTCATCCGCTGCGCAAACCACATGTCTATGAACGCGGTGACGTTATCCTCGGTTGTGGAGGGTATGAACCTGCCCGGTCCTACCTCATTTTTTCCAAAACCCGTCATTCCGCAGATCACGGGGCCGATGAAAGTGGTGGAATCTTTGCAAAAGTCATAAGCGGTAAAGGGGTGCTTGACCGTTGGACTACAGGAGACCGGATAACAAGAATCGAACCCGTCATCAGCTGGGCTGACACCAGCCGATCCTTTACTACAACCGATATGAACCTTAGTATCGAGGACGGGATGCAAATTGTTTCCAACGTAAAGATCCTGGCTCAGGGATATACAGCAGGTAAGATTACCACAGAAGCGGCCGGCAGTGTAGAACACATGCTCCTTGCACTCAGGTCGGGCAGGTTTATTGTCGGGAGGGCAACAAGCACCCATATCCTCGATACCCGACTCGCCGGTACATCTGATATTGATACAGAATACCGGCATCCACGAAGGGAGGGGACGGTAACCGTTCGAACTACCGGGAAACTGGCGGGAAGTATCTACATTTACCGGGAGGATGTGCCCAGCAGTTTCGTTCACGATGTTGTTGGACAGGTTGTGCATGGCATTGAACTCGTAAAACTTGCAAAGGATCACGATATCCTCATTACTAATGTTCTCCCGCAACGAATTGATCTTCTTGGACTCCCCCTTAATAAAGCAAGGGAAATCACGGCAGCAGAGAAAATTTCACTTTCCGTTGATAAAGAGGATGGCGAGAGAATTGTGGTTTCACAGGATCCAGGAACAACGCTGGATGTCCTTAAAGAACGGTTGGTTACCGTAACGACAGCCTCCTTGGAAAAAGTTATTGATATTGAGCTGGATGACGAAAAAGCACCAGTCAGCTGCGATATTTTCAGGAGTATAACAGGACTCAAGCAACACGATGCCGGTATGATACCGGTCTTTTTTAAATTCGATGACGTAATTCTCTTCAGATCAGCCATCCCTTCAGGGACAAAGATCAACCCTGAGAATACCCCCAAAGAAGAGGTCCCGGCCGCGACATTGGCAATAACGAATGATTCCCGAAAAGGTACCGGATTTGTGGGAGTGCGCCTTTCGGCAAATAAAGAGTTTGGTCCTACATCTGAACCATTTGAAGGCACCAATATTCTTGGGCGAGTTATCGATACGGAAAAACTGAAAACAGTTAAGGAGAAGGAGAACGTGTATTTCAGGGTGGTAAAGCGGTGACCGGATATACCCCTGTTCTGGTAGGTACCGTAACTAAGTACGTGGTGGTCGAATCTTTCGATGTGACGCCAGCCGATCTTGCATTACGTGCGTACGAAATCTCACAGGGAGTAATGATCAAAGAGACCTGTTTTGGAATTGTCATTAACGGAAAAGAGGACGATGTCAATCGGATCATCCCGGAGCTTCGTAAACTGGATCCGGATCATATTTTTATAAAAGACCGTGGGTTCCCCCCTGGAGATCCCCGTCGCTGCAGGGCGAACCTTGGTGGAGCCCGACCCGGATATAATGGCATGGAACATGAGATGACTATCATACCCTATATCTCGCACGGACTTGCAGAACTTAAAAACCGTGATGATAATTCAATCCCAGCCCCAGAAAACCCGCTCGACCATAAGACACTGGATATCTATAAACTTAAGAAACTGATCGATGAACAGGAGTCCTGACATGGCAAAAGTATTCATTTATCCCGCCACGAGCCTGATCCTCTCTGACATGGTAGCACGTTTCGGGCACACACCTCTCTCTTCAGCAATAGCCGTCCGTGAACGCATCCAGACCGCAGGACTTGAATCCCCCCCACTCCAGATTACTCCAGAGGAGCCAAAAAAAGGACTGAAATGGGCTGCAGTGGAAGTTCCTGCCGGCGTGCGGGGCCGTATGTCGCTCTATGGGCCGATGATCGAGGAGTGTGAAGCGGCAATCATCATTAACGATGCAGACCTCGCTTTCGGGTGCATGGGATGTGCCCGAACCAATGAACTGATCAAATTCCTCCTTCACCAGAAACAGATCCCCAAACTCGAATTGAATTACCCAAAAAATGAGGAAGACGGCGTAAAATTCGTTGCTGCAATCAAACGCTTCCTCACCAGCCTCGGAGAGTCGAAATGACAAGCCCTGTTCGCATCGCGCAATTGTCGTGCGGGCCGGAATATTCTGGTATCCAGCACGAGATCGATATCGCAGCACAAGAAGTCGGAGGCGAGATTTTTTACCCGGATGTCTCACTCAAAGACATCCGTCACGATTTTGACCAGTTTGGGCTGGATGTTAAGAGCCCGGACTTAAAACTCGCAATAGCAAGAGCTATTGCACTTGTCGAGGGGAGAGTGGACGCAGATGCGGTTTTTATCGCGACGTGTTTCCGTTGTGCCGAGGCAGCAATTGTCCGCAATGAACTCCGGCGATACATCAATGAACATTCAAAATTGCCGGTTGTCAGCTACTCATTTACTGAACGCACCACATCAGGAACACTCCTCACCCGCATGGAGGCACTTACCACTATTGCACGGCGTCGCGCACTTCTCGCCCGTGAAACCCAGCAAGGCTTAACACTGGGACTTGACTCCGGTTCTGCAACGACAAAAGCTGTTGTGATGAAGGATAACAGGATCATCGGCACGGGCTGGCAGCCTACAACTGAAGTGCTGAAAAGTGCGCAGGAGGTAATTGCCCATGCTCTTTCTGAGGCAGGAGTCACCCGTGACGAGATCCAGGCAGTCGGTACTACGGGATACGGCCGTTTCCTTGTGGGCAAAGATATCAAGGCTGATCTCATTCAGGAAGAACTGACCGTAAACTCAAAAGGGGCAGTATATCTTGCCAACAGTCAGCATGGACCGGCAACCGTAATTGACATTGGCGGTATGGATAACAAGGCGATTTCAGTTATGGATGGTATCCCGGGTGTGTTCACGATGGGGGGCATCTGTGCAGGGGCAAGCGGCAGGTTCCTTGAGTTGACGGCAAAGCGGCTTGGCGTTGATATCACTGAACTCGGTCCACTTTCCATGAAAGGATTCGGGGGGCGTGTGCCGATGAACAGTTACTGCATCGTTTTTGGCACACAGAGCCTGGTCAACGCACTGGCAGCGGGGAGCACTCGTGAGGATGTAGCTGCGGCGGCTTGTCATAGTGTAGCCGAACAGGTATTCGAACAGCAGCTGCAGGAAATTGATATCAAGGAACCCGTGATTATGGTCGGAGGAACATCTCTCATTGAAGGACTTGTATTTGCTATGGGTGAACTGCTCCAGACAAAGGTGGTCGTACCACCCTATTCACAGTATATCGGTGCAGTGGGATCGGCGCTGCTGGTATCAGGATTTATCAAGGACGATTAAATGCTTGCCATTGAGTACTTTGAAGTAGAATGCCCTGAAGCGCTTGGCGCTGAGTACTACCGGCAAATAACCAATGACGTCCTGCTCGACCATAACCTCCTGCGAGTAATTTATAAGCTTCATATCGCTATCGATCCAAAGGTCCCGATCTTTGTTGCAGTGGGTATATTGAAAAAGATCACAACACGTGTCCGTGTCGGGGATTTTGCCAATGTGAATCCCCTGGAAGGTAAGATCGTCCTGGTGATTTCTGATGAGACTTACCTGGCACCCATGCTGAAGATTTTCTGGCAGAAATTCGGCAAAGACCATGTTGAACAACCGGACCGTTTCACTGTAATCCTGTATGATGTGAAGGCAGAACCAAAAGAGATCGAGGAGATTATTGTTGCCGATCCCAGTGAATCGCTTTACAAGGATCTTATCTATGCGTTCCGGTGCATTGCACCGGAAGGATTCCGTCTGAGAAGCGAGAAGTTCAGCAAAGAAAAATTCTCATTCGTGGCGAGTGAAAACACCCTTCCCGAGAATCTTGATGATATCATAAGGGAAAAATTTGCACTTATGGGGGAGATACCATGACTCTTGTCCCAATTACCTACAAGGGAGGTATCTACCAGCATGACATAGTCACCGATCTCATTGAGGATCTTGGTGGATATATTATCCAAAAACATGTAATTGCAGCCGAGGTCGTGCTCCAGTGCTTTGTTCCCCGTGATGATATCGAACTTATCCGCGAGATTGCAAAACCGCTGTTCGGAGAGGTAACCGATACCCCACTTGTAGGTACAGAAATTGCAATTGTCAGCATGAGTCTTGAGATCCACCACCTGCCACATCCATCCTGTGATATCGCAGAATATGTTCGTCGGATCGGGGCCAAGAGCAACATGGTCAGCCTCGCACGTGGCCCGGGAAAAAGGATTGCCGGCTTAAATGATGAGGAACGGGATGTCATCAACGAACACGATATCGCAGTATATCTTATGGGTAATTTTGAAACCTGTATTGAGTACAAAATGCCCACACTTTTACGAGGAATTGAGGTGCCGGTCGTGGTCTGCGGGGGCCCAGATACAGAAACCTTAAAAAAGATTATTGATCCTCCGGTCGATGGATATATCGGCAATGTTGGCAGGTTTATGCGACGGACAAAAGAAGCCGATGAAATTGATAAACTTGATGAAATCGTTGCCGAGATTACCCGTGTTCTTGAAAAGAAGCGTGAAGAAATACAGAAAGACCCGCTCTCAATTTCTCCTGCGAGACTTATGGGTCTGATTAATGAAAAGGTACCCGCCATTCATGGTGTCACCTCACCCACTCCTCTTACAGTGCAGATGGCAGGGCTCAGGGTTAAGCTTCCCTATGATTCCTTTGCCGCAAATCTCAGGGACCTTGAGATCGAGGACGGAATAAAGCTTGGCGATATATCCGAAATTGTTCCTTCACGAATGAGGGATTATATCCTTGTGAAAATTCTGCCATTTTCAGAGACGAATACGGTGATATGATGGAGAAAACAACAAAAGAGGAATTTGAAGAACGGCTTGCAAAGATTGTCGCTCGCGGAGCAGATGTAACTGCAGATGAATGGTTGCGGGAAATTGAAGTGGAATATGGGCGTGTTCCTCTCATTTTCAAACGGATGGGAGAACGCCCAGAAGTACTCATTTCCCATCTTTTGTATAAAGGTACCGTTGCCCAGACAAGCCCTCTCGATCCAAAGTACGTGGAACTCATCAGCCTTGCTGTGGGAGCCGCACTCAAATGTCCGCATTGTACCGGTTATCACATGCAGGCAGCACTCAAAATGGGTGCGAGCAGGGAAGAGATTCTTGAGGTGATATTACTAGCCGGAATGATTTCTAACTCATCGGTGCTAGCAAACTCCTATCGTATTTTTGATGAGAAGATGGAGCAGTGCATTCCTTGTGTTTCAAAAAGTGTCAAATTGCCGAGATCAAAACAAAAGCCTTCTCAAACAAAAAAGAAACGATAATTCAGTCACAAGCATGGATTGCCCACAACACTTTTTTGTCTTTTAGACGGTGCTTTACAGGATCGAATCCTATAAATGGTGACTCCTGATAGAATTATGTGATACATAGTAGAACGCTGGAGTACCTTCACACCAGTTATGATATACGTGAGATCATGAAATCAATTATTCTTGCCGGGGGCGTCGGGACGAGACTATGGCCACTCTCCCGCGAGTATTATCCAAAACAGTTTATTCATTTCGATGGTCATTCGCTTTTTCAAAAGACGTACGAACGGGCGATACGGCTTTCAGATCCTGACGGGATATTTGTCGTGACCAACGAAATCCACCAGTACCTCGCCCGTGACCAGATCGAGGAGATGGGATACACCATTTCTGATGATCATCTTCTGGCAGAGCCCGATGGAAAAAATACGTTGCCTGCCATCACATGGGCGATGCAGCGTATCCGCACGATTTATTCATCCGCCACTGCAGTTGTATTCTCCAGTGATCACCTTTTGGGAAATTCAGCGCTGGATCAGATCCTTGCTGCAGAATCGTTGGCTGGAAAAAACCTTGTCACGTTTGGTATCCGTCCAACATTTCCCCACACAGGCTACGGATATATCAAACCGGGAAAACCGTTAATTGGCGGTGCTGTTGTTGATGTTTTCAAAGAAAAACCAGATGAAAAAACAGCAAAGGAATATGTCCGGAATGGATATCTCTGGAACAGCGGTATATTTCTCCTCTCTACTGACTGTTTTTTCGAAGAATTACAGAAATATTGCCCGGAATTATTCGCTGCATTTGATGGGGGAAATGTTGCAGACTACCGGAAGCTAAAATCAATATCTATTGATTACGGACTGCTGGAACACTCAAAAAGGGTCGCTGTTGTAACGCTTGACACTGAGTGGAGTGACCTGGGAACTTTCAAAGCCCTGTATGATGTTGAACCGCATGATAGTGATGGAAATGTTGGTTCTGCTGAGTATTTTTCAGCGAGAAACAACTTTGTGCATGCACCGGGTAAACATGTCGGACTGATTGGTGTTAATGATCTTATCGTCGTTGATACAGATGATGCACTTCTTGTCTGTGATAACCGGCACACAGAGCAGGTAAAACAACTTGTTACACGCTACAATGACCGCAATGATCCAATCACCCAATTCCATCGCCAGGTATATCGTCCGTGGGGATCTTACACCGTCCTTGAAGAGACAGAAATATATAAGATAAAACGCGTCAGCGTCAAGCCTGGCCAGAAGCTCTCGCTCCAGCTCCACCATCACCGGAGTGAACACTGGGTGGTAGTCAGCGGGACAGCAAAGATCGAACTTAATGGAGAGACCAAGTTACTCAGGCAAGGTGAAAGCACGTTTGTTCGCAGCGGTATGAAACACCGGTTAATGAATCCAGGTATCATTCCTCTCGAGGTTATTGAAGTGCAGCTTGGGGAATATCTCGAAGAGGATGATATAGTCAGGTTTAATGACGATTATGGAAGAATCTGAATTTTTAAGACAGGAGTTTTAATTACACATTATTTTTTAGTTGTATCATGTTTTTTCGGATATTGATGTACCCCTCTGCCAAGGGAAGGTACAAGGGCATGTCTGCCAGTGCCAATGAGATCGGTTCTTCCTGAGGAAGTAAGCCCCTCAATAACTAATTCCTGGTTTGATGATTCACGGTACTGCATTAGTGCTCGCTGAATCTTCTTTTCATGCCCTTTTGGCACATGAACCGGCTCGAGGGTGAATGGATTGAGACCAGTATAGTACATGCACGTCGAGACACTCATTGGAGTTGGTGTAAAGTCCTGAACCTGCTCAGTGTAGAGTTTGTGGTCACGGATATAGACAGCAAGATTAACCATATCGCTGATGGAACAACCGGGATGTCCGGACATGAAATACGGGAGGAGATAGTGCCTTTTCTGCTTTCCATGCTGATGTGCTTCAAACCGTTCGCAAAACCTGTCAAAAACTTCACATTCGGGTTTGTTCATGATGTCCGTGACTCTTTTTGCAACATGTTCCGGTGCGACCTTGAGGTGCCCGGAAATGTGATTAGCGCAGATCATTTCAAGATAACCGGAATCATCTGCAAGTGCAAGATCATACCGAATGCCAGAACCAATGAATACTTTTTTCACTCCAGGAATTTCTTGGAGTTTTTTGAGAAGTTCGCACTGATACCGATGGCTCGTATTAAGGTTTTTACAAGACGGGCTGCATCGTTTTTCCCGACAGGCCCCGAATTTTTCCCAGAGGTCGCAGGAAAGGCAGTACATGTTTGCTGTCGGACCACCTACATCCTGAACGATGCCCTTGAATTCTGGCATCTTAGTCATTCTCGTGACTTCCCGGACTATCGATGCCACGCTCCGGCTCTGGATTATCCTGCCCTGGTGGTGAGTTAACGCGCAAAACGAACAAGAGCCGAAACATCCACGGTGGCTCGTCACGGAGAACTGTACAGGTTCAAGTGCAGGGATTTTTTGTGTATATGAGGGGTGTGCACGACGCGAGAAAGGCAGGTCATAGATATGGTCGAGCTCTTCAGCAGACAAGGGTCGCGCCGGGGGATTCTGGATAACAATCGTTTTCGGGTGCGCTTGAGCAACTGGCCTGCCATGAACCGGATCCTGCTCATGGTAATGCATTGCAAACGCACGGGCATACAAATATTTATCTTGTGATACCTCATGGAACCCGGGAAGTTCAATGATCCCCTCCGGTCGATTAGTACGCCATTGTGCAAGGTCAAGAGTGAATGCTGTTCCGTGGATGTCCTGAAACGATGATACCGTTTCGCCGGATGCAAGCCGCTGTGCAATCTCTACTACCTGCCTTTCCCCCATCCCGAAAACAAGAAGATCTGCCGGGGCATCAGCAAGGATTGCCTGACGCACGCGGTCCTGCCAGTAATCATAATGGGCAAACCTGCGCAGACTTGCTTCAATACCCCCTAAAACAATTGGTATATCAGGAAACAGCTCATGTACCCGGTTTGTATAAACAATAGTTGCCCGGTCGGGTCGTTTGGGAATTCCTCCAGGAGAATAAACATCTTCACTCCTCCGTTTCAGATGGGGGGTAAAATTATTTACCATCGAATCGACGTTACCGGATGAAATGCCAAAGAACAACCGCGGTTTTCCAAGCAAGGTAAAATCAGCCGCTGTGGTCCAGTCGGGCTGGGCAATAATTCCAACGGTATAACCCGCATCCCACAGGACTCTCCCGATCAGGGCGGTCCCAAAAGAGGGATGATCAATATATCCATCACCTGTCACCAGTATAATGTCAAATTGCCGGATGCCGAGTTTATTTTTCTCATGAATGGTCAGAGGAAGGACCACGGGTTGGGGCATCATATGAAAGGAAAAAGAGTCTGGTGGTTTTTCAGATAAGCAAAAAGGATCTTCATGGTGACTGGCGACGGGTCAGGTCTCGGATGATTTCTGCAAGTCCTCCCGGCAAATCGTCCTCCTCATCTGGTTTTTCATCATGCAGCAATTTTTCCTTTTCAACCGATGGTTCTTCGGGTTCAGTGGTAACCTCAGGGATTGTATTTTCACCTAATCCCAGAACCGGAAGATGGACCTGCATCTTTTTATCAAATTCCCGGCGTGCTGAAAGACCGGTGAATTCCTGAATTACTGCTTCAACAATAAGGTAAGTTGTGGCTTTTTCCCGGAGACAGCCGGTGAGAGCATGACCAGAACGACCGACTGAGGCGTGATAATGGATATGTGGGCCGGCTTCTCCCATATAAATGGTTCCCAGACCAAAAACTTCCCATCCTCCTTCAAACATAACAAAATGAGGTGTCGGGGGGATGACCGGCTCTTCTGGTCCGGTTACCATTCTTCCACTCATCAGGGCGCCAAGGAAAAGGATCGACCCGGCATGGATACCTTTGTCGAGGATGAACTGGCGAAGAGAGACGAGCATATCTTCGCCATCATCGATCCTAACGATAAAGACCCTGCCGAGCTGCCCTTCCGTATATTGCATATACTCAGATTCCCTTTTTCGTATTCATATGGTTTGTGCGGATTTATATCTTATATGAACGTCTTCCGGAAGGGATTTTGAATTTTCGCGGTTATCTTTGTTCTTATAATAATGAGGCAAAATTCAGG
>WSSedL1B2DRAFT_1000116_pt1 | contig 11770 bp, 10 predicted proteins | sample WetSurSiteL1Bulk_FD_9470 | JGI IMG/M metagenome (IMG submission 9470)
TTGAAACATAAAATTTTGTATAAATGATTATGATGAAGATAAACGTCACTTAGAGTTTTCGATAGATAATATTCCTTTTTTTTGCCGCCTCATCATAAAAACCTCTGACATCTATTAAAATTGGATTATTCCGCATCATTCCTATTAAATTATCTAACGATATTGTTTTAAAATTATCATGAATGACCGTGATGATTATACAGTCGACTTGAATATTATTTAAATTTTCTAAATTTTTTATTCCAAATTTCTCCATTTCGTCTTTACTTATCATCGGGTCGTAGCCATAGATATCGCATTGAAACTCTTTTAATTCTTTGATGATCTCTCGAACAGGGGGTTTCTCTTGTATCATCAACATTCTCTTTGAATGTCAATCCCATAATAAGAACCTTGGATCCTTTGATGATTTTATCCGCTTCATTGAGCGATTTTATCGTCAGTTGAGCGATGTGCCTTGGCATAAAGTCATTGATAGCTCGACCTGCAAGAATAACTTGTGCATGATAACCAAGTTCATTTGCTTTATAGACAAGGTAATATGGATCGACAGGGATACAATGTCCTCCGACAAGTCCGGGTGAAAATCGGATAAAATTCCATTTGGTAGATGCTGCATCTAAAATGGCTTTTGTATCCAAATTCATCTTATAAAATATTAATGAAAGTTCATTCATTAAAGCAATATTCAGATCTCTTTGTATATTTTCTATAACCTTTGCAGCTTCAGCAATCTTGATGCTCTGAGCTTTATAAACGGTGGTTATTTTTCCGTATACTTCTGATAGTTCTTTGGCTGATTCTTCATCCATGCCAGATACTATTTTATTTATTTTATCTATAGTATGGTCCTTGTCCCCAGGATTTACCCGTTCTGGTGAATAGCCTATTTTAAAATCTTTCCCAATTTTAAATCCAGATTCTTTTTCTAGAATGGGACCCATAATTTCTTCAGAAACACCCGGATAGACCGTTGATTCTAATACGACAATCGCATCTTTTTTAAGGTTTTGACCAACAATTTCAGAGGCAGATATAACTGGATAGAGATCAGGTTGTTGAGATTTAGTAACCGGTGTTGGAACCGCTATGATAACGATATCTGCTTCCTTAATTTTCAGGGGATTTGAAGTAATCTCAAATTTGTTGTATTGTTGACGTATTATGTTTATTTTTTTTTCATTAATGTCAAAACCTATTACTTTAAAATGTTTTGAGAATTCCTCCGCTAATGGTAACCCTACGTATCCTAATCCTACGATACATATGACTTTTTCGGTTATACTTGTTTTTGATACCATTTTATCGTCTCTTCGATACCGTCGGTAATACTAAACTGAGATATAAAGTTAAACCTATCTTCCGCTCTTGTAACATCCGCAAGAGAGTGAAGGATATCTCCTTCACGAGGGTTTTGATATTGTAATTCTACGTCGTTCCTGCACGTTTTTATAATCAATAAAGCTAAATTTTTTATGGAGATTCGTTTTCCTCCAGCGATATTAAAAATACCGGTTGAAGGACTCTCAGCCGCGAGGATATTGGCTGACACAACATCATTGATAAATGTAAAATCTCTTGTTTGTTCGCCATCTCCGTAAATAATAGGAGATTTGTTATGTAATACACTGGTGATAAATTTCGGAACTACAGCAGCGTATTCGCTTGTTGGGTCTTGCCAGGGACCATAGACATTAAAATATCGTAATGATATCGTTGGTAACCCGTATATACGAGAAAAAATTTCACAGAAGTACTCTGCTGTAAGTTTGCTTACTGCATAGGGTGATAAGGGTTTTGGAGTCATGTCTTCTTTCTTTGGTAGTGTTGGTGTATCACCATAGACACTGCTTGATGATGCGTAGATTACCTTTTTGACATGATTATCTCTTGCGGCTAGGAGAACATTCAGTGTGCCTTGAGCGTTTACGGTATTGGTTTTTACAGGGTCTTTTATGCTACGAGGCACGGATGGAATCGCGGCTTCATGGAATATATAGTCTACAGTTCTAAATGATTTTTGTAATAATTCTAAATCGGTTATTGAACCATTAATAAAATCTATTTTTTTCGATGTGACAAGATTTTGAATATTTTTGATATGTCCCGTTGAAAGATCATCGATTACGGTAACATGATTTACATCCGCTAATTGTTTGACTAGATTGGAACCGATAAAACCTGCTCCACCTGTGACAATAATGTTTTTTCCTTGCATAATGACCTGCTTTTATTTTTCATTTTTTTATCAAGTTAAATTGAGAGATACAATGAAAAAGGAATTAAATATTTTTGGTATAGATTCTCTCCATTATTTATGTTATTTCTTCCAATAGTGTATCTACTGGTTCATTATCGATGCATATCCGTTTCCAAATAGAATAATTGAGCATATTCCAATAGATCATCGCTTTCTTTAAATCCGATGATTGCATTTTTCTAATCTCATCTTCATTAAAAGATTTTTTAGTTAATGGCAATAAGGATTCAAATATACCACCTTTCTGGGCCCATAACTCTGGATTAATGCCAAAACCGCTTTTCTGACGATTAATGATTTCTTCTGGAACATCAAGCTTTTGGGCAACAAAACGTAATATATTTTTTGGTTTGTTTAATTTGATATCCCAGGGTATTGAAAACGCATAATTTACCAAATCTATATGTGTATAGGGATAGTACAGTATTTTATTTTCAGATTCGCCGAGCTTTGACCAGATTGCTTGAGTGGTTGATGCAGAACCTAAAAATAACCATAATGAAATAATGTCATATATTGAACGATTGTAGAATTTTTTGATTTCGTTGTATCGATATTTTATGATATCTTCTTTTGTAACATTGAAATGATGTGTTGTCCATTCTTCGCTCCCATGAGCGCTAATGGACCAGATGAGGTTATTGGAATCAGTGATTGGTATAGCCGATTTTTTATAATTTTCTTGGATTATGGCATAATTGTGCCAATCTTTATTGATGAGTTGTAATAAATATTTTATGTATTTAGATTTTATATATTTCAATAAGAGTTTAGAGAGAAAACTCTTCTCAACATGAAATTGATTATATTGTGTGACTGTACCAAAAAGATCATCTGCTCCTAATCCTGATATCACGATGTTTTTGGCATCAGGGATTTTTTTAAACAAGAGGTAGATGGGGACAGATTGTAAATGATGAACTGGTACTTCTGCTTTCGCTATTGCTTCTATAAATCCATGTAAATAGTCTTCGGAGGGTATATCTAAAAAAAGATGTTTTGTTTTAAAGAGGTTCGCTGCAGATAAGGAATATTCCTTTTCGATATTATTTTTAGGATTTTCAAAGGGAAAGCCAGTGGCAAAAGTAGAATCTGTTTTAAAGTTTTGTTGACATATCTTAAACAAGATGGAAGAGTCTAATCCACCACTCAGCATCAGTGAAATTTTCTTATTGAGAGGGTCTAATGTTTTCACTGGATTATTGAGATAATTGTAGGTTTGGTCGATAATTTGATTTATGTTTTTTTTATCTTTTGCCTCGGGAGGGATATAGTGGTAAATACCAGATATAGTAGGTTTATTGTGTTCAAATTTTATTTGTAATTGGTCTCCAGTGAAAAGTTGGAAAATATCTTTATATAATGTGTTTGGTGGTAGAACAAAACGATAAACAAAAAATTCTGGAAGAACGTTGGTGTTTTCTTTTATAGGGACGCCAGCAGATCGTAAGAGTGATATATGGGTTGAACAGAAGAATTCACCTGCTGAGTTAATATGATAATATATTGGTCTACCAGATATCGTCGATTTCAAGATGCTCAAACTATCGTTTTTACTATCATAGGTTACTTTTAAAAAAATGATATTTCGAAAATCAGAGGTGGCGATGAGAGGGGATTCGATGACAGAAAAACCATCTGGTTCTGTGATAAAATCTGACAAAAAGTCATCTGTAATGACAGTTATCTTCATTGAATGGAGATTAAATTCTTCGACTCTGGTAGATTTGAAATTCTGAGCGACTCCATCCCTTGTCACTGCGAACAAAAACATATTATCTCTTATAACGCAAATCTTCTGAACCTATAAAAGGATATTTATTTCTCACTTCAGGTAGTATTAAATTTTTCTTTCGTTATCCATATTCTTAAACAAAAATTTTTGATAATTTCTAAGCAAAATTTAATTAAAATATCGAAGTGTTCATCATTGAGTTATTTATGGGGATGAATCAGGAGACTTGATTCTGTTCTTCTAGAGACCGTCAATCATATCATGAATTTTCTGTAAAAATATATCATCAGTATTCTTTTCGTGATGTTCCGAATGAGCGTAATGACGGGGCTGGTGAATCGGTTTGTCTTCCCTGATATGAGATATCGTACTCTTTGGTAGGGGTTCAGGTTTCGTTGTTTTTGAATATCGTAAATCTCTGATTTCTGATATGAGATGTTTCATCCATTTTTTGCTATAGAGGAGATATTTCTTACTAATCTGTAGGACCACTGTTCCTCGAGCAAGGAGGATGAGTATCAATATTAAAATAAAGACAACTCCAATAAGTCCACTTGTTATTAAAATGGATAGAAAACTCATTGTGCTTTGAGCTATTACTTCAGCTCCGGTATCAACGGTTACCGTGACTTTATTGTTGTATGTTTCACCGGAGTTATCTGTGATGGTGAGTGTCACTTCATATTGCCCGGGGGTTGTATAAGAATAGGCTGTTTGTTTACCGGAACTTGTTTTTCCATCACCAAACTCCCATTCATACGAGACGATAGTACTATCTGGGACGTAACAGTATGAGGCATCGAATAGGATGCTTTCATTTGTTGAGATATTATCCGAGGAAGCGACGATTTCAACGATAGCTTGTTTCTCCGTCTCGGCTTGTGAGATGGTGACATTAAAAGTGTTAGACCAACTACTATTCTGCCCATGTTCATCTTGTGCGATTACGGAGATATTGTATGAAGATACGTTCGTCCACATATGAGATAGTGATACCGACACATTTGATGATACAAAACTTGTCCAATCACTAAAGGATCCGTCACCCCAGTCAAATCGCAATCGGATAGTATCGTTATCATCGTCAAACGCAGTACTTGTAAAGTAGTTAGTAGTGCCTATTTGGATATATGTTGGACCGGTGGGTGTAACTGGAGGGTTGGGTGGATTGTTTTGTATTTCGTCATCAGATGAAGATGAGCCTCCACCACCTGGTAAGTCTCCGCCGGGATTATTTGATTCAGTGGTAAACCTATATGTTTGGTTCATCCATTGTCCGTTCGTGGTATCTTTACAAGAGACATACCAATTATATGTCGTGCTGTAGTCAAGGTTTGAGATAGTACAGGCTTTACTTCCATTATATCTATTTGCACCGGAGGTTGATCCGATCATCGGGCTGGTTTTTATATAGTAAGTAAAGGGATGACCTTTTGAATTTTGAATGGTAACAGAAAGTGTTGATGTGCTGATTGGGATGTTTTTTGATCCGTCACCGGGGATTATGCCTGAAAAACTAAAAAGACTGTTACTGGGTGCTGAGGCTGTGGTAAATGTATACCAGCTTCGTTTCCAGGTTGTGCCATCGGTTGCGTTGACGTACCAGCGGTATGTTGTATCATATTTCAGACCAGAGATTGTGCATTGTTTTGTTCCATTGTGTGTTCCATGTACAGAAACGCTCCCTACATTTGGTCGAGTTTGTATGGTATAATCAAAATCATCACCGTTCGGGTCTCGTATGGTTATACTGAGTGAGGAGGTTGATATCGGAATATTTGTTGATTTGTTTGCTGGGATTACAGACTCATAAAGAGGGGGTGTATTAGGAGTAGTAATTGATTGGATAATTTGTACACTGCCATTTGTAATAGTAATAGGAATATATCCTATATTGTTCGTTACCCCAACATTATTCAATTTTATCGTTGAGGTTCCTACTGTTGATTTGGCTGTAAATGATAGAGTCACAAATGTTCCACTTGAAGAGACACTTCCGGATCCAAGTATGACATTATAGATGTTACTTATTGTCCCAGCGGTGTTGTCTATCGTTCCTGCATTAAAAAAGGTAGAATATCCATTAAAGATATTTCCTTTTGATACAGAATTGGCTTTGAGAAGGGATGGATTAAAAACTATTTTTAATTCATATGACTTAATTGCTTGGGTAGGGACACAGAGGACGCTTATCGTAAATGTATTTCCCGTAGAGACGGTTTGACTAATGGGATCAATTTTTACGGAAGTTACAGCCGCTGTTACCGGTATGATGAGAGTTCCAGATAAGATTATCATGGAGATTATCAAATGAATTGCCAAGATCAGAGTTTTTTTATGAAGGTTTGTTTTCGATATCATATTTGCGGTACCCACCATTCTTCATGGTTATTGTTTGGTTTCAATTTAATATTTGCTATTTGTTTCGTTCGATCATTCTCATTTTTTATGATCGGAGTGTTCGATTCGTAACGGTGTTTTCGTGTCTTTTTACTCGTAGTAATGTTGTACCTTAAGTCGTAAGAGTTCATTGTATCATATGAAGTATCATTAATTGTCATTCTCATTTCTGTATGAAAACTGCTGTCCGTGGTGCTAATGTTTTTGATACTCCATTGATCGTGAATGTGACACTGCTGGTCCCTAAGCTGTTTAGGTTTGCTGCAACATAATAATTTGCGAATTGGCGAGCATACACTTGAGCGGTCCCACTCACATGGTAGTAATCTCCAACTGGTTGCCCGAGGTTGATATCCATCTCTGGGTAATACCCATGGCTTGAATCTGTACTATAGAATTGCCATGAATAATAGGCTTTATTGAGGTCTACGACCGCAAAGGAGAAACAGGCATAGGTAAAGAGCATCCATCTCTTTGCTTCAGTCGGGTGTGAGTTTGCATTGTCACATCCGCTGTTGACGGCTATGATGTTTCCAAGTTCCGCCTGTTCATGTAATGCGTCTACCGCATCAAGCCCGTAGTTCCAACTACTATCATATCCATTTTCATTATATGCACTACTTCTTCCGTGAATAAAATTTTCCCATAACATACATTTCGTTTTTTGTGCCAATACTGTACCGGTATAACAATTTGCCATTACTAGATCGCTTCCAAGGGTGCTTTTCACGTTTGACAAGTAAGAAGACATCCATGATTTCCAATTGGTTAACGTCGCTGTTGGAAACTGTGAATATGACACTTTAAATGTATAATCGAATCCTTGTAAATCTATTGCTGCGTCATCGAGAAAGACACCATCATATTGAGGATTGTTTGTCAGAAATGTTTTACTACGTTGAGCGACGTAGTTACTCCATCCTGAATTCGGGTTCATGAGATATTGACCAGGATAGACATTACGTTCAACACGACTTCCAGAGAGAGAATGCACAAACCAGTCTTCATGACTGTTCACTGTGCTCCAATCCGAATATGTTTTACTTTCCATTATTGAATCATAATACCCAAGAATTTTTATCTTGGAGTTTAACGCCTTTATATCAGCCGCTCCCGTGGTCTGGGAGCTTGGACAATCGAGCATATCAAAATGATTCGCGATAAAACTCTGACATGCGGAATCACCAATATCATCACCATANGCGATAGAAAATTTCTGTATTCGTTGCACAGTATTCTGACTTACGGTTGTTCCATAATTGTTTGCGACAAACATCAGGTCGCATACCTGGATAATCCCATTATTATCGACATCTTCTTTGATCCATCCAGGTGATCCTTTGGTAGCCATATGGTTGGACATTTCAATGAGGTCTAATGTATTAATTATTCCGTCGTTGTTGATATCGCATTCTAGTAGGGTTGGTGATGCTGCAAATGCAGGAAAACTAGAGAGACATATCATCAATAATATTAATATCGTAGATTTTATTCTCTTGGTTTTCGGTTCTTTTTTCATTTCTATTCTTTCTCCTATTCAATTTCAGCCTGGTGTTAAGCGTGAAATTGATTGTCATGATTTTTATTTGTGGTCAATGGGACAAAACATCAACATAAATCCTGTTGACACTTATCTCCAGTATTCGTAGAGTTGAGGAACACAATAACTTATGGATATAAATAATTTTTTATTTACTACTTTTTGAAAAAAAAATAAAACAATTTTACTAATTTATAATATAATATTAAAAAACTATAGAAAAAAATAACCTTCAATCCTAGAAAAAATATTAAAAAAATTGAATATTATTATTATTATAACGGTGGAAAAAAATCAATTACAATCTATGATGTTTTAACCAAATCCATGATGACAATATTATTGGAAGAGAGAATTAGACTGGAAGTATCTTCAGAAAAACTATATGAAAAACAAATGGAAATATAATTCGGTGAACCAACGGTTTGATTTTTTGTAGAAAAGCATACACTTACATTATCTTTTGTATAATCATACCATAATATCGTGGTCGTTGATTGATTTTCAAAATCTTCGGTAATTATATTTTTCGCAGATCCATTCGCATAAAACGACCAGGTCTCATAATCAGTGGCGGACCTAACCATCTCCCAATCGCCAATAAATCTGTTTTCAGAATTGTGTTGTTGATTTCCATCATTGATACTCTGGTCAACACATCCACACAAACACACACCGATTAGCAAAAATGGTAAGTAAAATATCAGTCTAGAGGTTGCCATATTCTCCCTTGTAGTTCATATCCGGATATATCTGTTATCCTTAATAAACCATAATGTATAACTTTTTCTTATCCCTCTGAACCTTATATATAAAGAAAGATGTTGTCGCGATACTTATACATCATAATACTTTTCAATGATTTTAGAAACAGTGACTCGATGTTTCCCGGTTTTTGTTTTATTTATTTCTTTTACATATTCTACATCTATTTCAAGGTCCTCCCCCAGATCTTTTTGTATTGTTTTGATTATTTGGTTGATTTCATTTTCATTAAATTCATCGGATTTCACGATCTTTATTTGTAGTTTATTCATTTCTTCTTGAATTACTTGGAATTGATTTACTCCTTTTACGTTTAAAAATAGATATATGAAATATCCTCCATGGATTATTTCACCTTTAGAAAAAATAAAATTGTCAACGGTTCTTCCAGTTATTTCATCAAGGAGTGGAAGACCTCTCTGACAGTTACAATGATCTATTGTTGATTTTTTGGCCATATCTCCGATCTCATATCTGATTAAAGGAAAGGAATAATTATTTAGATTTGTTAAAATTATTTTACCTATTTCTCCGTTCTCACAACTTTCTCCAGCTCGATTAATTATTTCCACGTATTGATTTTCTGCTAAGAGATGTAATCCATTATGTTGGTTGCATTCACATGCTATCGCACCGACTTCTCTACAGCCGTAATGATTAAACACAGGTGCGGAAAATGATTCACTAATGAGTTTCCTTTGATGATCATAGAGTGTCTCAGCAGAGGAAATAATAGATTTTGGTTGAATGTGTGTATTACTATTTTTTTCAAGAAATTTAGCGAAAAAATACAGCGAAGAGGTATACCCCAGAATATAGGTTGGATTGAAAGTTTCTAATTTATTGATAATGTTTTCCATGTCTTTCTCACTGATGTTAAACGTATTGATAAATAAGGTTCGGTTTATTTTCTGTTTTAATTGTTCTAGAAAAGATGTTCTGGGGGCATCTCGATGAGCACCCCATAAACGCGCGATTTTATCACCTTGTCGGTATCCAGAAAATTCATAGCTTCGATATTGGTCTGCCTTCGTATATTCTGAGTAATTCTTATCTTTGTATATCACTAAAGGTTCCCCGGTTGATCCACTGGTGAAATCTTTCCGAATATTTTCCATTTTCACTTCTGTTGAAATAAGAGCATCAAGGTTTTGTCGTATCTGATTTTTGTGTAATATTGGGATTTTTTGAAAATTATTAAAATCAGTGATATCTGAAGGATGGAGATGGTTTTCGTTCATCATTTTTTTATAGTAAGGAACGTTCTTATATGCATAAGAGACCATGTTCTGAATTTTCTTTAATTGATGTTTTTCGATTTCCTCTTTTGACCAAAACTGTGATTTTTTTAGTTGATTGAGATAATATGGTGTTCTATTATGATTCCTCCAGCAAACAACTCTCCAGTAGTTTTGATATAGGTATGGATATATTGACATTGTTTTGATTACCTCTTCAGGGTATATGATAATTTATATTTTGGTTATTCCTGTGAGTATCATTTTACTGATGGGTCCGATGATTTTTCTTTCTTGAAAATCATAGAGTGATAACACGAATAATAATCCATTTTTATACTGATATCCTTTGACTCCTCTTCGGTAAAGCCCTGATCCTATTCTATAGATCCTTGATGGATCCTCACCACATGTATTTTTTATTTTTCTTCGAACATTCTTTTCCATATCCGCTGCTACCGTGGAGGAGATATAGCCAACCTCTGAAGCGATTTGAACAGCTTTTTGAGTTGCGCCTCCAATTGGCCAACAGAGAAAATCTACGTTAATGTTCAGGTTTTTTTCAATGATTTCTTTTGATTCCTTTAATTCATATATCAATCTTTTTTGGTATTCTTCCTCTGTTTCATATGTCTCGTTTAATGTATTTGTTTTTTTATAGGTTTCAGCAATTTCGAAGAGTCTTTTTTTCCAATCAGGCTCTAAAAAGAATTTCGTTCCACCCATTTCTTCTACATACGATATGAGATGTTCGGTTAAATTCTGGTCTGGAAAATAGCGTTTCACTTCAAGGGCTTTTCCATATTCGTAGATCGGTTCTCCATACGTTATTAATTCGTCGTTATCTCCTTGGAGATATGGTTTTTTATCAGGGTGATTATTCCAAGTCATCCAGAGATAGGGGTCTCCAGGGTGGCGAAAGTCGATCATTGTATTATTTTTGAAATAGAGAGTATGGGTCATTGTATGAGATTGAATGTCCATTACTCCTTCTTTTATCAGTTCTCTTAGTTCAAGCCAAGATAAGAATCCTGAAGTTTGTAACGTATTCATTTCAATCTTTTTATCCCAGACGTCCTGCAGGGTATTTCTGCGTATATTTCTTGGATCGACGAAGTCAGGATTAATATAAATTGTTCCAGTGAATCCATATTTTTTTAATAAGGGATATGTAAACACCCAGTTATCCAGATACCCATCATCAAATGTGAGTACAACTGAATTGTTAGGAATGGGTATTCCTTCTTTCATATAGTCATACAGTTGCTTGAGTGATATGCTCTGAAAATGTTTGTTTCTCATCCATTTTAATTGACTTTCAAATAAGTGATACGGACACGTCAGATGATTATATCTCCATTTTTTGTCTGGTTGTCCGATGGTATGATACATTATTACTGGAACATTCATTTTTTTATTTCTCATATGAACATCTAGAAATATGAATCATGTTGAAACGTATTGGAACTTGAAATATTCTTCTCTATTTCATTGAATTCAGCAATGGATTATGAAAGATAAAGGAACACAATAATTCCTGAGCTCTGTTTTTTTTCCTTCGTGTTTGATTATTTGAGGGAGGTATTGTGTTCTTAACTATTTTTATTGCTGAGGTCGTTTCCTTTTTCTCATAACATAGAAGATTAAGAGAAATACGATTATTAGGATGGCTAGAATGATAACGAGGTACATAATCAATGGCTGCTCAGAATATGGTTGGGTTTGACCATTGGCTGTATCAAACAGAAGGTCATAGGTGCCGTCTCCATTACTGTCGATCAAATATTTACCGTTTGTTTGTCGGTTCACTCCTGTTTCTTTGCCCGTTGCAT
>WSSedL1B2DRAFT_1000118_pt1 | contig 11719 bp, 11 predicted proteins | sample WetSurSiteL1Bulk_FD_9470 | JGI IMG/M metagenome (IMG submission 9470)
TGGCAGCCCGGGCTCGCTGATGGCTCAATGCCCCGGCTTCATCCTGTTCCTGGCGGGAAATCCCATATTTTTTCGCGATATTTTCGGCGGTATTTCCCATGTGATATCCATAGAATATTTCCCATAAACCATCGTAAACCATCAGGTCGTACATATCGCCTTTGGCATTGATATCCATCCGGTAACCCCAGCGGGCTTTCGGCAAGATATAAGGAGCCGTGCTCATGCTTTCCATACCACCGGCAATTACCACCTCGGCTTCTCCAAGCGCGATCGATTCCGCACCAAGAGCGATTGCTTTTAGCCCGGATGCACAAACCTTATTTACTGTAAAAGCATTTGTTTCCTTCGGCATACCGGCATAGATAGTTGCCTGCCGGGCACTGTTTTGTCCTAAGCCGCCCTGAAGTACATTTCCCATGATTACTTCATCGACATTCACCGGGCGCAGAGAATCTTCCCATTTACTGAATTTCTTTTCCAGTTCGGTGATGCCGGTTCCTTTTAATGCATCCGGCCCTACCTCTTCAAGTTCTTTACTGACCTGGGGTTTGAGTCCAGCTTTTTTAAGCGCTTCTTTGATTACCAGTGCTCCAAGTTGGACCACCGGAATATCTCTGATCGTACCACCGAAATTACCTACTGCCGTTCGGGCACCACTAACAACGACGACTTCTCTCAATTGAGCCTCCTTAGAAAGAACTGATTTTGTTCGTAAAAATCGACTGCCTTTAGAACTTCCCAATCATACCATATGTCTGAAAGAGCACTCAAACTTAGAGGTATTTGCTTTCAGGTAATAATGTATGCGAAAGAACGTGGTCTGCATTCTAGTATGACGTGAAACAATATACTAGTATCAGCGATAAAATTTATCCGCTTGTTGTACTAGATCTGCTAGGAAAACGACGCCAGGGATAATCTTAAGTTGCGGTCAAAATGCCGGGTATTGTTTATTTCAATTGTTGCTTGACGGCCCCAATATCCAACAAAACCGGCTCTTGTCCCGCCCGTTTCAACATAGCGCTTCGCGATCAATCTTGGATTTAGAACATGGAAAATTGAATTCGTTTCTTTGATGGGTTTTTGAGGTATACGCGGAGCAAAACGTATCGGCATCGGCGTAACCGACTGGATATTGTCCGTCCCGAACATCGGCTTGGGCTTACGGTAAGGCAGTTCGGCCGATGTTTTTGGTACATAGCCCATCCCATAACCAAACGGGCGGTATGTATTCAGATAATCACCTAAAATATGCCGTAAGTACTTACGCTTTTTTGCTTCTTCTGTTTTTGAAATAACATATGAAGCCGCAATAAGACCGGCTCCTATCGGAGTGGTGAATGGCTCCGGCATAGCGATGAGAGCGAGGCCTATTCCTTTAAGCAGCTTTCCCTTCATTTCTTGATCCTTAAAAAATCGAAAGGACAATCAGACGGTCGTCTTAACTGCCCTTTTATATACGTTTATTTCTGATTGTACTACTACTACAACACTTGTCAATAGGTTTAGTCGACTTTTTTATTGATTTTTCCCTTTTTGGGATTGGATATGTTACTCTTTTGATTATCTAATCTCAATTAAGGAGAAGAATATGGCTGATCTGAGAATAGAAAAATTAGCTGACCTGCTGATAAATTATTCAACGGCCGTCCGTAAAGATGATCGTGTAGTTATCCAGAGTAGTACCCTTGCCGAACCGTTGTTAAAGGAAATATATAAACGGGTTCTTCAAGCAGGAGGGCATCCCTTTATGATGAATTCTTTTCCTGATACCGAAGAAATATTCTTTAAATACGCTTCCGACGAGCAGATAAAATATATCCCCAAACCAACCGAACTCATTTATGAAACTTACGATGTCCGCATATCTATCATCGCCGAGTCTAATACTCGTGCTTTGGCTAATGTTGATCCGGTCAAGACAGTGATGCAACAACAATCCCGGACCAACCTGATGAAGACTTTTTTACGCCGTTCTGCCGCCGGAGAACTACGTTGGGTAGTTGCCCCTTATCCCACCCATGCCCTGGCCCAGGATGCGGATATGGGCTTGCTGGAATATGAAGACTTTGTTTATCAGGCTTGCCTTCCGGATATGAATGACCCGGTAGGTTATTGGACCAATTTCTCCCACCGTCAACAATCGGTTATCGAGTGGATAAAAGGAAAAAAGGAAATACATGTTACCGGTCCTGAAACTGATCTTCATTTGAATGTAGAAGACCGGATTTTCGAGAATTGCGACGGCCGCTTAAATATGCCGGATGGTGAAATCTTTACCGGTCCAGTTGAAAATAGTGTCGAAGGTCATGTCTTTTTTTCATATCCGGCAATTTATAACGGCCGGGAAGTCGATGGGGTACGGCTCTGGTTTGAACACGGTAAGGTAATCAAGGCTAAAGCAGAAAAAAACGAGGAATATCTGAATAAGACACTGGATACCGATGACGGCGCCCGTTACGTTGGCGAATTCGCCATCGGTACGAATGAAGGTATCACCCGCTTCACGAGAGAGATATTATTCGACGAAAAAATCGGCGGTAGTTTCCATATGGCCCTCGGCGCCGGATATCCGGAGACCGGAAGTAAGAATGAATCCGCCATTCATTGGGATATGATATGCGATCTACGAAATGGTGGCGAGATCCGGGTAGATGGTCAGTTACTATACCGTAATGGAAAATTCGTGATAGGCTACTAATCAAGTAGAAAATCGGTAGTTTTTGAAGCTTATATAAACAAGTATTTAAAGATATTTTTAGTTTCCAGTTTTTCCGGTGAACATTTTGTAAATTTGGTGACTATATATAGTTATAAAGTAATAACCGTCTCCGAAGAGGCTATTCGGGGTATTGTTTTTTTACTTCTTTTTAAGGTAGTATATATGTCTTTATTGAAGAGATAGGGAGGTGATAGGGTGAATTTATGAATAATTGCTTCTTCCATAACGGAATTTCCGGCTTTTTACAGGTATTGACAAGGTGGCACTCCTCAAGTAAACTAACGAGGGACTTAAAGAAAGGCGGGTTTCTATGCGTCCGTATGTAATAAGAAGACTGTTACTCATGATTCCAACCCTGTTTCTTGTCGCGATTCTGGTGTTCCTGACGGTACGTTTCATACCTGGAAGTGTCATTGACCTCATGGTAGCTGAAATGTCCCAGGAAGCATCCCTCGGTCAACAGATCAGTGCGGATTATATTAAAGAATCCCTCGGTCTGGATCAACCTATCCACATCCAGTTCTTACGCTGGCTGGGTGTGATGCCTCAAAAAGATGGTAAGGTCAGCGGCGTTGTAGAAGGTAATCTCGGTGCATCACTATGGAGTGGACGTAGCATCACCGGTGAAATGGCCGCTAAAATCCCGATTTCACTTGAACTTGGCGTGTTGGCTATTCTCACCGGTCTGATCGTAGCAATGCCTATCGGTATTTATTCTGCGATCAGACAGGATACCTTGGGTGACTACGCCGGAAGAACCTTCGCTATCCTGGCGATCTCCCTCCCCGGTTTCTGGCTGGCTACAATGGTGATTGTTTACCCATCTATATGGTGGGGATGGTCTCCTGCGATGGAATATATTCCTTTCACCAAGGACCCGATGGGAAATTTCATCCAATTCATTATTCCGGCAGTAATTCTGGGGCTGGTCTTCTCCGGTGGTACTATGAGAATGATCCGTACCATGATGCTTGAAGTCCTCAGGCAAGATTACATTCGTACTGCCTGGTCTAAAGGACTAAGTGAGAGAACCGTTATATTACGGCACGCTCTAAAAAATGCCCTCATCCCGGTTGTTACCATCGTTGGCTCTCAGTTGCCTATCCTTATCGGTGGCGCTGTGGTCGAAGAGCAGATTTTTGCCCTGCCTGGCGTAGGTCGGTATCTAATCGATGCAATCAACCGCCGTGACTATCCCATTATTTCAGGCGTTAACCTGGTAATTGCAACTTTCATCCTTATCTGTAATTTATTGATTGACCTGACTTATGCTTGGCTAGATCCCAGAGTCACATATAGTTAGTGTGAAAGGATATTGTAATGTCACAAGCAGCAGCTGCAGTCGTGGCTAAAGAAAAGAAGCGAATGCCCTTCCTTGTGGAAGTGGTGGTTCGGTTGGTCAAAGAAAAGCCACTCGGAACGTTTGGAGGAGCTATCGTTCTCATCTTGTTCCTGGTTGGAATTTTCGCTGACCTGATTGCCCCTTACGGATATAATGAGATGACGCTGTCCGCTCGTCTTCAGGCACCTTCAGCTTCTTATTGGTTGGGTACTGATAACTTGGGACGGGATCTTCTCAGCCGTATTATTTTTGGTGCCCGTATCTCAATGATCGTCGGTCTTAGTGTGCCGGCTATTACCATAGTAGGTAACTTACTTCTGGGTGTGATCTCCGCTTTCTATGGAGGTAAAACCGACCTTATCATCCAGAGATTCGTTGATACGATCATGTGCTTTCCCGGCTTGGTCATCATGTTGACCGTTATCGCTATCACCGGTCCTGGTTTAACCCAGCTGATCCTGCTTCTTGGCATCCTGGGTGCCATAGGCGGCGGGGTTCGTGTTATGAGAAGCGCCGTTCTTGGTGTAATGGGTAATATGTATCTCGATGCTTCAAGAGCAATCGGGTGTACCAACTGGCGTATCATGTACAAACACATACTACCCAACATCATGGCAGTCGTAATCGTCTCCTTCAGCATGGGTATGGGCGGTGCCATCTTGGCCGAAGCTACCCTTAGCTTCCTCGGTTTCGGTATTCCACCACCTATGCCAAGCTGGGGCGGTATGTTAAGCGGCCCTGCCCGCCGTTACATGCTTCAGGCTCCTTGGATGGCCTTATGGCCAGGTCTGGTATTATCACTCGTAGTGTATGGCATGAATATGTTGGGTGATGGTGTCAGAGATATTCTTGATCCGAGACTCAGAGGCGGTCTTGGTCGTTACGGCCGTAAGTTAAAAGCGCAGGAAGAACAAAAAGTAACTCCGGCTAAATAAACAGAAAGATATTCTAGGAATAATAAGAAGGGTGTCATAAAATGACACCCTTCTTTTATAATAACTCACGAATTATGATTCCCCTCAACAGTCCAGCCAGTCAATCCAATAATCTCGGTTCGCGAGTTATCGATTCAATAATATCTACCAATGCATCAATTTGTTATAAAATCACTTGTTAAAATATCGCGGTTTTATAACATTTCAATCGCTGGTACCGGTGGATTGGGGAGGAATGGTTCTATTTTGCTGCATCGTGAAGGACGTTGTTCTCCAACGGATTTACCGGGCTTTCTTCCTTGGCGGACAAACCCAGGGTTATTTTTCTGGTTGCTTTCTTCTCTTCATCGTTAGCAATCGTTTCTTCAGAAGTAGCAACCTCAGGCAATCCCATGATCAGAGGTAACAACTCCAGGGTATTTTCCGTATATACCGTTATCGATGTCCTTTCATTACGAGGAATTATTTCTGTACGGACGACTTCCGGCAAGCTATCGATATAACTCACGATGCTCATTATTTTCATGATATCTAGAGGAGGGACAATCTCTATTTCCCATTCTGGTTCACTTTCACAATCGTTTCTTACCGGTTCTTTTACCAGGTCGATAAAAGTCTCTGTTTTCTCTTTTTTGTTTACGGGAGGAAAGAAAGACTCGATTGAAGCCTGCGGCATTATTCCTTCAAATTGTGTCTCTAATGAACCGATATGGTTCTTTAAGTCATCAAGTTCTGATTGTAATTTTCCGCGGAGACTTTTTACAAATTGGTCTAGTTCCGGCTGTATCTTTCGTTTTTCAGTTGCCAAGAGAGTTGAAGCTTCCTTCCGGGCATCCTCAAGAATCTTCCGGGCTTTTTCAGTAGCATTGGATATTGCTTCAGCTTCTTTTTGTTCGACTAATTTGCGCCCTCGGATTTCAGCTTCATTTATTATTCTTTTCGCTTCCGCTTCGGCATCTCTTTTTGTTTCAGTTGCCAACATTTCCGCGGTTGACTTAATTGCTTCTGCCTGCTCGGCAGCCGCAGTCATTGCATGAGCTTCTTTTTCTTTTATCAGTTGTTCAGCTTTTACTTCAGCTTCATTGATAATTCTTTCTGATTGGTTTTTTGCTGAAGTTTCAGCTTCGGCTATCAGCTTACTAGCTTCATTTTTTGCCTGTTTCTTGGCATCCTGTTTAAAGTCATCTGCCAGTTTATCAGCCTCGGAAACAGTCCTTTCTGCTAATTTTGTTAATGCCGCCAGATGCTCTTGCCGTTGTAGTAATATATCATGCTGCTTAGCAAGATCGTTAACAAAAGAAATTACCTGCGCTTCCGAAAGCCCATTTTTAACAATATTGAACTCGCGTCCCCAGAGTTCAACGATATCTCTGTTCGCACTCGGATTCGGATTCATAGACAACCTACCTATTCGTCTCTTAACTTAATTATAGTTGAACCTAACCAGCCAGCAATGAGTATATGGTAATGGAATAAATAGTACGATTGTCGATATTGACAGTAACTTAGGTAATTTTCCGGCTTTAGAAGGCGGGACGATACGTGGAATATTATTGTTTTAAGGGATCGGTTTCAGTTACCAATCCTTCTTCTGAAAGTTGTAGTTTTACTTTATTTAACCTGGCTGCTACACTCGCTTTTAGTTTACTGTAGCTTTCGTCAAGACTGGGGCTTCTTCTGGACATCTCGGTTGACAACCAGGAGATGCTATTTGCTAGGGCCATGTCAGAATACGCTTCGGTCAACTCGTTCCGTATTTCCACCGCTAATGAATGTACTTCATCACCACGGTTGTCCCAGGCACGGGTTTGAAAAGGCTGTAGTTCACCTGTCCATTCTTTGGTAGCAATACGGCGGTTAAACTCAATTTCAGTAAAAAGATCGGGAACACTTGGTTCTGTGTTTACATGATTAATTACGGGAACGGAAGTGTTTTTAATTACAGGTCGCTGCTTGGTTTTCCTAAGGGCAACCATTATGTGAATAATAAGTTTATTAAACGCATAACCTACCCCAAGGCCTGCCACAACAGCAACAATTACAATAAGGACTATTTGCCACCAAACCACTTCGTATCCTGCCCTGAGCTAATAATCAGACATGAGATTTTTTGATAACGAGCGGTCTGGCCGGAAAGGTTCCGGCAAAAACCCAAGAATACAAGACAGGAAAAAACCTTTCATTGTATCCGCCAAGGCTTCTTAATATTTAGCCCATGCCCAACCGGATGATCGATCTTCGCAGCTCTTCCAGTCTTGACCAGATAGCTTTTTTCTCTTCTTCTACAACCTGTCTGATAACTAACTTATGCTCTTCGACTGCTTCCCTGATCGCTTTTCTTTGTTCTTCGACCAGCTCTCGTGCAGCTTTCCTGATTTCCTCATCGATAATATTCCCGACTTCAGTCTCGATAAGCCTCTTCACTGCCTCTCTGTATTCACCCGTGGCACTATTATTGTCTTCTCGTGTATGGACTATTTTCGTTTCCATCTTGCCCCCTTGTATGGTCTATTGCCGGTGAGTACGGATGATCAGCGTAAATCAGATACAACCCGTGTCAAAAACAATACAACAACCATTGTCATGTGTCAAGGTTATTTACGATTAAAAATCACTATCCTTTTCCTGATTATATGATAAATCAACTGAGTCAGCATATTGTACCTTATTATATCTATTTTTCATAACAGATTACTCTATACCGATAGCTAATATCAAAGTAATATGGTAAATAAGTACTCTGTCCTCGAAATATTATTCTTCCATTGCGCCTTCAATAAAGGGAGGGATCCAGCGAGGAGGAACCGGCAGGTTATCACCAAAACGCAGCCAGAAATATTCATCCAAATACTTTAATAATGACTTATTTACACCTATTTCAGTATAACCAAGATTCTCTGACAGATATTTTTCTGGTGAAGTCCCTAAACCACTGTCCACAAAATCCTTTGTCACTTCTATGGCATTTTGTTGGGTCACTTTCAACCATTGCAGGAGACCGGTATTTCCTTCGATTAAGGTAAAGTGGTTAGATATATCCAGATTTAATATCGCAAATAACCGGTCATTTAGGAGATGGGCGATCTTTGATACTCCGGTCAACCACAAACCTCGTACTGAATATAAGGTACTATAGACTTTATTTATCTTTATTAACGTATCTTTATCGTTCAAGTCGCATTCCTGCAAGGTCGAATTTTGTAATAAGGAAATGATCGGATGAAGTTCGATTACTTTTTCCAGAATATTACGTGCAAGGTTATGCCCTACCAATAAATCATAATTTTCTACATTGATATGGTCAAGTAATACCTTCTCCTCGAATTCAGCCGGGGTGATATCCTCCGGAGTATTCCTTAATCTCTGCAAAAACGCTGTATCACTCATAATCCGGCAATACCGGCTATCACCGGATAACCGGTAATAGAAACAAAAAGCCCCCCAGGAAAGTTGATAAAAATTCATTTTATCGAAATCTCCCGGTAAAAAGGTTGCTTAGTTCTATCATGCGAATACTCTATTTCCATTCTAGCTCTATCTTTCTTTCACCAGATAATTACGCAGGATACCAATCGGTTTAATACTTATTTCGACTATGTCTCCCGGCTGTATTGGCCCGATCCCGCCAGGAGTACCGGTCGCAATTATATCACCCGGTATTAGTGTCATAACATCAGAAATAAAACTGATCAATTCCGGTACCCCAAATACCATATCGTTAGTATTTCCTCTTTGGACCACCTGACCATTTACTATTGTTTCGATGGTTAAATTGGTGTCATCGAGTTCCGTTTCGATCCAGGGCCCGATAGGAGCAAAAGTATCGAAACTTTTTGATCGAGTCCACTGCACATCCATCCGTTGTAAGTCACGCGCCGTCACATCATTAAAACAGGTATATCCCAGAATGCAGTCTCTTGCTCTTTCTCTTGATATATGTCGTGTTAATTTTCCAATAACCACCCCGAGTTCACCTTCATAATCAACCTGGTGGGCAGTACCGGGATACAATATTTTCTCTTCCGGCCCGATTACCGCTGTGGGCGGTTTCAGAAATATCAACGGCCTTTCCGGTAGCTGGTGATTTAACTCGGCTGCATGGTTCTTATAATTCACTCCCACGGCAATAATCTTCGACGGCACACATGGTGCTAGTAATTTCACCTTTTCAATTGCGAAAGTCTCGTCCATTTCCTGGACAGTATCAACTAGAGGCTCAGTTATACATTGTATGATATCATTTTCCAGTATCCCGTACCGTTCTTTCCCCTCAGTTTCAAAATGCACTATTTTCATGTATGCAAGTGTATCCGGCTTCTCGGAAGAATGCAAGATATGTCCAATACGATTAATATCCAAATTATAGAAACTTAAAATTTAACAGCTTTGGAATACATTACCAATCGGAGAAAAGCTCTGAAAAGCAAAAACATACCGGGATGGAAATGTTTCCACCCCGGTATTTATGAACTAAAACAATATTATGGAATTTAAAATCAATTAGTAACGGCAGTATTCCCTTATCTCAGCAAGCATTTTCTTGATATCCGGAACTCCAGCCTGGTCCGGCAGCCTGATATTAAATATCATACCACCTCCTTTCCCGTACCGGTCGAAAGCTCCTTTGTAAAATTTCACCACTTCTTGCGGGGTAGATTTTTCCAGTGAGAATGGCCCCCGGGTCAAGACACATGTATGTCCTTTAAGGATATCTCTGGCCCTCGATGCATCAACTTCTTCTACCGAGGCAATTATCTTTCCTTTCGGTAACTCCAACAATCGTTCCAGACGATCACCGAATTCTGCCTCGAAGAACGGGATGGGAACATAACCAAGATCGATCACTGCCTGTAAAGCGCGTTTTAAGCCCGGCCAATAGAATTTCTCAAATTGCTTTTCGGACATGAATACCTTATCGCCACGCCATAACGGCATGCCGACTCGAAGCGGGTTTTTCCTCTGTTCGGGAGTAGCTGGTTTGGCATTGGCAATCCGTCGGTCCAGTATCAGGTCGCAAGCCTTGATCAATTTCTCCGGCTGCCGGAACATGTCCATCATGGAACCTTTCATCCCTCTTAAGTAACTGGAAACAGTATCGAACGGGGCCCCTCCTACTCCCCCGATGCCCAATTGAGAAAATGGCGGAAAACCAAGGTCAGCTAATTCTCCATACGCGTCACCGATAGTTTTCCGAAATTCTGCCATTTCTTTGCTGGCTTTAGCTAATGCTTTGCCTACTTTCCTGAATTCCGGTGTGTTGAACATCGGAATAACCGTCTCAAAACCGCTTAAAATAGTCCCCATAGGCGGTAATTTAGCTAAAGGCGCCATGGATGTATACATACGGGGCATGAAATACCGGATCATGAAATCTGTGGGATCATTCAGGAAGATGTCGTATTCGTCTTCCTTCATGAACTCTTTTTCCTCGATTTGATATTCATAGTTCGGAGGTAGCGGACCACCCGGCCATAGGCGGTTAGTTACTCCCATTATCTCGAGAGCCATTCCGGAAGTAGGCAGCCCGGCATTACACATGTCCGGTTCAAATGCAACCGTGATTTCTCGTGTTGCCCTTTTCCAACCGATGGGATCATAGTAAGCTGCCGAACGTTGAATATTTGTATAGTTTGCCGGATCGGCGTTCACCGAAACAGGAACCCGGTCCGGCACTCTTAACTCAGTAACGTCACGAACCCTTTTTTCCCGTTCGGTATAAAGTTCATCAGTGGTCTTCTTATATTTCTTCTCGATTCGCGCTTTAATCTGTTTCTGTTCTTCGTAGTATGATTCCTGGTCTTTGTTTATCATCCTTGCTCTCCTTATATTTTCCCGACTACCCTCTTCATATTCCGAAATAACCAAACATCACTGGCAAGTACTCAATATTTCTGAATAACTACAATAACAAAATACTGGCTTTAATGGGATTCAGATTCATACCTTCTCTACCTGAGTTGATGCTGGTATAAAAAAATTATGTTGTTTTATGTGACTGATGATATCTACATATATCTTTAGGGCGATTAAAAATAATAGACCGATCAGAGGTGAACTCAAGAACATCACCAGGAATCCGCCGATAAGAATTGTAATATGTAAGATTATTACCCTGAAATAAGGCTGCACCATAAGCTGGTCAAGGGTGGTCTTTCGGTACTCCCCTTTTCCCAGATAATTAACGATAAAAGAGACGGCATGGCTTAATGCAAGCGCCGCAATTGCCCATCCCAACCCCGGGGTAATTAATGACTGATACGTATCGGATATACCTGTAATTAGATCATCGTTATCAAACATACCACTGAAAATAGCAAATACAAGTCCACCATGTACTAATGTAAATATCCCGTAATGGACAAAAAAGAACGGTATCAGAGAACCTTTTTTACCCCAATGCCCGGAACTTCCAGCCGTAGAAAACAACATTTTAAGAATATTGATTCCACCTATTACAACATTTTCAGCCCAGAACAGCATCATTACGTGAAAGATATCCCAACTCATGAATAATACACCGAAGACGGGAACCAGATTAGATACTATCAAGACAATAACTGATGGTTTTCTAAACTCAGTCGAGGGTATTTTCAGTTGTTCCACTAAAGATGACATATCCTGACCCCAAAGAACTCACCAGCAGAATATACGGTATGATAACGGAAAAACCACTAAAAATAAAAAAATGAAAATATCTAAAGATTTTGTCTTTTATCC
>WSSedL1B2DRAFT_1000121_pt1 | contig 11549 bp, 5 predicted proteins | sample WetSurSiteL1Bulk_FD_9470 | JGI IMG/M metagenome (IMG submission 9470)
ACTATTACATCCATATGAAAGTGAACCTTCACCAAATTTAACTGTCGAAGTCACCCCCTGGTGCGATATCATAGAACAACAACAAACCCACCAAGAAGGATTCATCCATGTTGTAGAAGGACTCCCATTTCAGTTCTATGGGGAATTATCTGGAGGTGAAAACAATGATTTTGAATGGAATTTCAATGACCGTACCAGATGCAGTACAGAGCAGAACCCGGAGCATACGTATACCGATTCAGGGATGTACAATGTCACCTTCAACGTCACCGATGAAACTACACAACTGATTGGAAGAACCTATGCCGAAGTGCGTGTCTCCGACCTTGACTCCAATTTCAACATGAACTATTACCAGGGCACAGCACCAGAAACCATCATAACATTCTGGAATACCTCCAAAGCGAAAACCGGTAACAGTATCACTAATGTCACCTGGGATTTCGATGATGGCACCATCTCCTACGCAAACATCGTTAACCATGCTTTTGAAACAGACGGTGACTATAACGTTACCTTAACGGTCAAGGACAGCGCGAACAACACTGATGTTGATTACGCTATCCTGCATATCTCTTCCAATCCGGAGCCACAAGAGATCCCGTATGTGCAAAGTCCAGGGGTGCTTCCTCCAGATTCAGAGGCGACGATCCTTGCTGAGATCGTTCCGACCGATCGGAACCTTTCCAGCGTCACTGTGAACATCACCACCCCGAACGGTACTGTCGGGAACTATACGATGACAGAAATCATTGAGAACATCTATATCTACACCCTGGACAACACCTCGCAGAACGGACAATTCAACTTCACAATCTGGACGACCGACATCGAGAACAACACAAACAGCTCCACTGGGAACTTCACGATGATCGTCCCCTTGCTTTCCTTTGAAACACCCACCCCCTCGAATTATGTTATCCGGAATCAAAACTGGGTAAATGTCAATGTCACGGTTCTTGATCCACTGAACACCTCTGCGTTCATCGACTGGAACTACAGCCTGAAAGGATACTGGCCGATGGATTTATCGAATACCACAGGAATATATGACAACTCATCCTATGAGAACTTTGGGACATTCGAGGGTGGGATGAACGCTACTAATGTTAAAACGGGGATGTTCGGAGCCGCCCTGGAGTTCGATGGATACGACGATGATGTAGACCTTGGAGCCAACAGCAGTCTTTCCTTAGGCACCGGTGATTTCACCTTCATGATCTGGGAGAAAAGCCATCAAACATCCTATGACAATAAAGCAGTCCTTCTCACCAACCGACCTAGTGACGCAAGCATGAAAGGATACATTTTCGGAGTCCAGAACACGCCGTATCTCTATCTCACGCAGTCCACCGGAAACAACATCACTCTCAGCGGAGAAACAGATGTGACTGATTCCGCTTGGCATCACATCGCATTTATTCGTAGGGGAACGAATCATTCGATCTACGTCGATGGCGCTTATGACTCAGGTGTCACTGGTTCGATGAAGAACATCACGAACAATCAACACACCTATCTCTCCTATGGTCATATGGGGAACTGTGCGTACTTCGATGGAGTGCTTGATGAGCCGCAGCTCTATAACCGTGCTCTGTCCCGTGAGGAGATTAACGCTTCCTACAACAACGGGCTCTACTTGTTGTATTATAATTTCACTGGTTTAACAGAGGGTGATTATTCGTACTCTGCACACGCGATGGACACCTCGGGGAACATGAGTCAAACTGAGACGCGGACCGTCACCATTGATTTCAACCCGCAGATCTCTAACGTATCTGCCGCACCGCACACCGTTGGCTTCGGGTATAATGTGACGATTATCGCGGATGTGATTGACACAGGTTCCGGTGTCAGCAACGTAAGTGTAAATATTACTTCCCCTGATGAAGCACAGGGGAACTACGCGATGACATGGTCCAGTGGGGATGCTTATCAATATGTTTTCACTGACACCTGGCTGGCTGGTCAGTATAATTATACGATCTGGGCGACTGATAATTCCAGCAATATCAACAGTAGCAGTGGTCATCATTTCCATGTTTCAGCCCAGGCCTCTATGAGCATCGCCACCCTTAAGGACAGCTACAGCGGCAGTCAGTACATCAATATCACGGACCCGCCGAACCCGCCTGAGAACTATACCCTAGTTGCTCGGGGGTTCACCTGGAATACCTATTACAACGCATCCTCTGGACAAAACATCTTAGAGACATACCCGGGGCCAGTGAACTATCAAGAGGAGAATGAGACTTGGATACCCATCAACAATACCATCAACTCTCTTTCAAGTGATCATCCTGCCTATGTCTATGGATATCGTACGGGGAACGATCAAGGGTTATATGGTGTGTATTTCAAGTCCAATGCACAGCAGGAATGGCCAGTCGCCTTCACCTTCAACCGATCAGACGACCCAACCATCCATGCTATCAGGAGCAAGCTTGTTGGAGTTGGTTATGTTGACCCTCAGAGCAACTGGGCATACCAATACCTACAAAGCGTGCAGAGCAGCCAAGGACAGACCAACGACTATTCGATCACCTACCCGGGTGTGTTCACAGGTACAGATGTCACATGGAGCTATGGAAACACGGGTCTGAAAGAAGAGATCACCCTAAGTAATGCAACGAAAACTATATTGCAGAACCACCCGCCATCACAATACGGATTGAATAATGCTAGCTCCTATCTGGTATTCATCACCAAACTCGACTACCAGAACCTTAACCTCTATAATGACTCAGGATTGCTTGATGGGAACATCACCATCTCAGATATTGGAGTGGAATTCAAGAACATACTAGGTCAGTTCAAATGCGCTCTGCCACTTGGTGAGGCATATGAGCTCAACAATGAAACAGCGCGACAGAAATTGACCTACCGCATAATCCATCTGAACGGTAACACCTATCTGCTCTCAGGATTAGATGTCTCTGATCTGAATGCAATGACATTCCCCGTGGTGGTTGATCCAACCCTGACAGTGTATTCCAGTTCTAACGACGGATATATCTACGCTAACAATGCGAATTATAACACCGTGAGAAACGCAACATCGGGTACGGTCGGAAGTTCTGCGACTACGTTGTATCTTGGTCAACGGAAATTCGGATCCACTTATTTTGTGTATCGTGGATTTATCCTGTTCAACACCACCGCTCTCCCCTCAAACGCCTATATTGACAATGCCACAATATCACTCTATAAAAACAGTGATTATTCCTCCACCGACTTCCTTCTTACAGTCCAGAATGGGCAACCAACATATCCGCACAGTCCTCTGCAGTCCACCGATTATAACAAAGATTATTACTCGGGAAACGGAGGATCGTTTAACACGAGTGGTTTTGGAAGCGGGTATAACAACATCAATCTAAACACAAATGGGATCAGTTGGTTGAATAAAACTGGTTGGACAAAACTCTGTTTACGCAGTAACCGAGACATCAACGGGAATGCGCCGACAGGGAATGAGTTTGTCATTGTCTATGCTAATGAGTATGGTAGTGGGTATCAACCAAAACTGGTGATCAACTACAGGAATCAGTCGAAGATCAAGAACACGGGTTCAACCAACATCAAGGGATACCTGTTGATACAAGTGCAATACTATGACTCCGGGAAAGGTGTTGCTCCGCGATGGGTCGTCGATAATGACACTGTAAATGAAACGTCACCGCGAACCATCAACAGCGGTAATCAGCTTGCGCTTGACACGATTTTTAACGGGAAAATCAGAGCATCAAATCTCCAGCACGGGACAGGTACGTATCGAGTCTATGCTGCGTTCAGAGATCCCGACGGGAACATCCTGAAAACAAATGATGGAGCTGAATTGAAGGCTTGGTGGCAGTTCAGCAAAACCTAGATGGAACAACAGGACCTCAACAATGAAGGATTGGATAATCAGGGTGATTGTGAAATATCCTTGATTTTCCATTATTTTTTTTTTATAAATATTTGAGGGACGTCAACGAAGAGTTCTAGAGAGTCCAAAGCCGCTTTGTTGATGTATATGGAGAAAAACGATTTTGACGTTTCTTTTAACAGGAGGGAAAATGGGTAGAAAGCCGCCGAAGGGAGTACTCCAAAAGATACAAAGCCCCACAATTATAAAAATATGAATGTAAATGTAATTCTCACCAGATATATTATTTTGATTCATATAGTCCAAAGATTTTAATTATAAAATCAAGTGTAAATACTTCACTTCAATGGATTCACTCCAAGTGTAATTTCCTTTGTAATATCCTGTGACAGTGATTGTGTGTGTTAAAGGGAATATATTTCCATAGCGTTGATTCATCCGCCATTCAAATGGGGGTGAGGTCAGATTGAATTGGTCGATTCCATCCACGTAGAAGTGAACGCTATTGATCTCATTCCATGAGTATGCATGGACTTTTACGTTTACGGAGCTAATAATGATTGTATTTCCTGAGAGTGTTTTACCCGAATCAATACCAAACAAGTAACGATTTCCCATCTTTGGTTGTTCGATGACGATTTTCTTTGGTTCACCAGGGCCAAATGCATGAAGGTAACCATATGGGGTTAATCCAGGATCCTCGGAGCCGACGTAGACTCGGTCGTCAGGACCGATGCTGGGAGAGGAACGGACTTGTGCTGTGGATAGTTGTTGTCTCCATTTTTCAGATCCATCCGGGTTCACTGCAACCAACGAGTCACCAGCACTGACATAGATAATCCCATCTGCGGATACCGCGGGGACAGTCCCGTAGATGTCACCTTGAACATCTGCACTCCATTTCAGGGTACCATTCGGATAGTACGCCCGAAGGATTTCTGTACCAACGTAAATCGTTCCATCCTGTGCAAGCGCGACACCAGCTGATGCAATAATTCCCCCGGTTGATGCTTTCCATTTCATCGTCCCATTTGGATAGAGAGCATAGAAGTATCCACCGAACGAGGGAACATAAATAGTGCCATCCGGTGCGATGGATGCGGATCCTTTGATTTCACCACCTGTATAAAATCGCCAGCGTAGCGTCCCGTCTGGATTGAGTGCATAGAGATAATGATCACCAGAACCAATGTAGATCGCACCATCGAGACCGATCGCTGGGGAACCCATTACGATATAGTCAGTGGTATATCTCCATTTTTCGATTCCACTGGGTTTCACTGCAAAAATATTATGGCTATCGGTTCCGAAATAAATAGTCCCATCTGATCCAATGGTTGGAGCGGATGCAGAATCGCTTTGTTGATTGAATCGCCATCGTTCTGTTCCATTCTGGGTAATCGCCTGAAGATAACCCAAGCCACCCCACGTGGTGCAATAGATATCACCATTATCTGCAAGTGCGGGTGTTCCCCAGATTATCCCATTGGCTTGAAAATGCCATTTTTGTGTACCATCTGGATATAGTGCAAAAAGTTCTGTTCCTAGTGTCCCAAAATAAATATTTTTATTATTGTCTATGATGGGGGAACATTGTACCGCCCCTGCCCAATTACCTTTTACTCGCCAAAGCTCGTTTCCAGAATTATTACCGGTACTATAGGGGCTTCGACCTGTATGGGCGACATCATAGCTGAGCATCGGCCAAGCAGAATCCATAGGACCATCCTTACCAGTATCTTCTTGAACCCTGTTTGATTCGACAAAGGTCATATATTCTTGTCGAAAATCAGAAACACTTATTATGGTATCTTGGAAAGAATTGTTAATGTGTACATGCCAATCGATCAGATAACCCGGAAAACGTAATGAACATGTGTTAACGGGGGTTTTTCCGCTCGAATCAAATACAAATGGATTCACACATGGACAACACATGATAAAGAACATCAAATAGATTGAAAAGTTCCACCATATTAGTCTCATTATTCTTATTCCCCAATGATAATATCCAAGAACTTCTTTATTATTCTTTTCATAAAAAAAATGAATACTTTCATCGACCCCCAATTGAATTATATAAACAAGAAGAACCATGCTTGTATTGGAGGTAAAAAAATGAATAAAAAAATGATTGGAATTTTTGTTGTAATGCTGACGATCTCTAGTGCCATGACAACGATTTTGTTTTCAGACAATGGAACTGTTAATGCGAGCAATGCTGTTAACCTTGATTTCAATTATGTTTGGCTAAGAGTCCAGAGTTTCGCAAATGTGATACATGATGTGAATTGGTTGGAACATGGAGAAAATGGCATACCTAAAGGTCGCAGCTGGGCGACCGCAGGAGAAAATTATACTAGGGATAACATCTTATGGCCAAATATAGGTATACCAAATAATCCATGTGGTCTGACAGGTTATACAAATTTATCAATCGGGTATGTTGATGATGATCGTGGCAAAGTCCCTGGAACCAAAAACGTAGCTAAACAATATTCAACAAAAATTGTCATACACGATTACAACTTAACACTAATAAACCCTGATGAGCCAGATCAATACATACCATATACCGAGTCATTTCCATTTGGACTAGGATTTTTACCTCATGACCACCTTCTGTCTCCGTATTTTGATATATATCATAGAACTCATTTCAATGACTCTGAGATACCAATTCGTTTTAGAAGTCTAAATTGTGAGCCTTGTCCCTTGTCAAATCCTTATGCAGGAGCATCCCCTGAATATTATTTTAACATTGATGTTACGGCATTAAATGATTTTCCTGCGATTCTCGGTGGGATCGTTGAATATGTTGAAGATGGCCAATCGATACCGGAAGATCAAAATGACACTGTTTTTCTCATGAACGAGTCCATCTCATGTGAAACAAAAATACAGAACATCACAGAGAATGCGACAGGATGTATTTTAATTCATGATCAAAATCGAAATTACAATTTTGGGAATGCTGATGATCAAAATTGTTCATTCGCATGGGTTAACTGGACAGATACGAATATGTCTTTACTGTTAAATGATCTGAAAAATGGTTCAAAATATTTTGCTTTATTGGACACTGAGACACAAACATTGAATTTCTTCAATTGTTCATGTATTATCGAAGAAAAAACCCCGTGGGTCGGTGTTTATGATTTACGGAATAAGTCAGATCCCGATGGAAGCGGTCAGAGCACTGTGATTAATCATAATCTATTAGCTCTTGTTTACTCTTGGTTGCATAGAGATGATCCTTGTAAAGCTATAATTGTAGCAGGTCCATTGGATACTCATTGGATGCTTCATACAGTGAACGGCTGGAGTTGGTTTAATTTCAAAAATATTTTTGATGCCCCTTACATGGATTGTTATTGGGTTCCGATGTTTTCTGTCAATGCATCGGTATCAGAGTGGATATTTGATAATATTCAAACTGCGAGCATTAGCGGATTTCTTGATCAGGATATTTATGAACAAACTCATAATAAACCTGGAGTTATTAGCCATAATGTTGTTGCATATCGCAATATCTCTCATAGTCCTGATGATAAAATAGTGGTTTTGAGCAATAGGGTCGACGGCTGGTTTTCTGAGACACCTGGGGATAGTGGTGTCGGTGGAGCTATTCTCCTTGGTATCGCTAAATACCTTAAAGATAATGATATCACACCGAAATATAACCTTACTTTCCTCTTTACCACGGGGGAGGAATATGGGATGCGGGGCGCTCAACATTTTATTGATACTCATCCGAGTGGGACAGATGAAGGAGAATATAATTACATTCATTGGATTGGTTTTGACCAACTCGGTTTTAATTTAACCGGTGATGGAAATAAATTACAAACTGAGATTAAGACTCAAAATGAGTCAAGACCGGTTATTCGGGCAATCGCCAATGATACAGATTATAAAAATAGAACTAACAATTTTTATGATTTTTGTGTCAATTATAGTAGTGGTGGAGGCGCTGAAGACTTTGTATGGAAGAACAACTGTCTTAACACAATACTTTTTGAGAAAGGTCGCGGATGGAATGGATGGCATAACACGGGTAATAATTATGCTGAGGGAGATTCATTGAACTATATTGATCGTAATGATGTGAATGTGACATTTGAGCTTGCATGGAATATCACAAAATACTTTTGTGTCAATCCTGATTGCGAGTTCGATGATGAAGTATCCTATACTACATTTGATTCGCCAAATGATGGAGATACTCTCTCTGATTCCATCCGAGCGGAGTTTTCCATTAACTCTATTTTACCAAGCGATAAAGTGATGGTGAAGGCAACACTCCATGATCAGAACGATAATGGTGCTGTTGTCGCATGGAAAGTCACTAACTATACAATAACGACACTCAGTCAATCCCATCCCTATAACATTACTATCACGATCCCTGATACAGATGCACAAGGCGAGTATACACTCTAGCTTCGCCTCTACAATTCAACAGGACGAATCAATAAAATCGTCAATTCGGTTGATGATGAGCCGGATGAGATCCAGGAGTCTGATTCTTTCTATTTGTATCATCCGTTTGGAAACCCAACACCTGGTGATTTATATTCAAACACAGAGGATGTTATCCGTGGATCGTATTTCACTGCAAACGAATACGGCACTGCGCGTAATATAACTGCATACGTCCAATGTGGCAATACATCTGGTCCACCCAGCATTCATTCAGTCTGTATGATCTACCGGAAAAATGATAATAAGTTGATCGGTCGGACGGAGGATACGAATCCCGTCACGGGTGCGTCACCCGATTGGGTTGTGTATAATTTCACCGAACCATATCCTGTCCTGGAGGAAGATGCGGAGTATGTGCTTGTTTGCTGGAGCGAAGCGCCTTGTTATCTCTATTATGATCATATGGTGTGTATGTCACGAGGACGATATAATGATACGATCTATGGTTCTCCTCCGGATCCGATTGTTTGGGATGGGGTGAATAATAACTTGTATTCGATTTATTGTGGGTATTGGAATGATACGAACCCGCCATGGGTGACAAATGTTTCAGAGGAACCGCACGTCACAGGTTTTGGAGGTAATGTGACGATTTCAGCGGATGTGATTGACAATGAAAGCGGGGTGAAAAACGTTACCGTGATCATCGGTTATCCTGGAGGTAGAGCAGAAAATAAAACAATGACCCTTATCTCGGATGACACATATCAGTATGTGTTCAATAACACCTGGCTTGTTGGACAGTATAATTATTCCATATGGGCTGTAGATAACTACAATAACTCAATAAATCGGAATGTTCGAAGTCATTTCCATGTCTCCGCTGATGCGTCTATCAGCATCGCCACCCTACAAGACAGTTACAGCGGGAATCAATACATCAACATCACGGACCCACCAAACCCACCAGAAGATTACACCCTGGTCGATCAAGGATTAACCTGGGATACCTATTATAATGCGATCACCGGGCAGAACATCCTTGAGGTATCCGCTGGACCAATAAACTACCAAGAAGAAGGAATATGGATACCGATCAACAACACACTCAATCAACTCGTAGAAAATCATCCCGCATATGTGTATGGATACCGTAGTGGAAACAACCGTGGATTATACAGTGCTTACTTTAAATCAAATGCTCAACTGGACTGGCCTGTGGCATTTACCTATAACAAGTCAGATGATCCTACCGTCAATGCGGTCAGAAGTAAGCTAGTGGGAGTTGGGTATGTTGATCCGCAGTGTAACTGGGCGTACCATTACCTGCAGAACGTACAGAATAGTCAGGGGCAGGTTAACAATTATTCCATTACCTACCCAGGTGTGTTCACTGGGACGGATGTCACCTGGAGCTATGGCAACACTGGGCTGAAAGAAGAAATCACCCTGAGCAACACAACAAAGACTGTGTTGCAGAACCATCCACCATCACAATATGGCCTCAACGATGCCAGCTCCTATCTCGTATTCATCACCAAACTCGACTACCAGAACCTTAACCTCTACAACGGTACGGGGTTGCTTGATGGGAACGTCACGATCTCCGATGCCGGGGTTGAATTCAAGGATGCGCTCGGGCAGTTCAAATGCGCCCTACCGCTCGGTGAGGCATACGAAATGAATAATGAAACAGCGCGACAGAAGCTGACCTACCGCATCATCCATCTGAACGGGAACACCTATCTGCTCTCAGGATTGAAGGTCGCTGATCTGAATGAGATGTCGTTCCCCGTGGTGATCGATCCGACGCTCTCGGTCAATTCCCATCATAACGATGGGTTCATCTCCAGCTCAAGCACAAGTTACAATACCGCCTGGGGTGCCACCAGTGGCACCGTAGATAGTTCCTCAACATATTTGACGATAGGGCAAAAGAAAGCAGGTTTCCCGATCTCCACCTATTATATATATCGCGGATTCGTCCTCTTCAACACTACTGCTTTACCCTCGAATGCCTATCTTGATAGTGCATTGCTCTCCTTGTATAAGAAAGATGATTACTCGACAACAGACTTCGCTATCACCGTTCAGAACGGGCAGCCGACCTATCCTCATAATCCTCTGCAAACAGGTGATTACTACAAGGGACATTACTCGGGGAACGGTGGAAGCCTCAACACTGTTAACTTTGTGAACGGAAGGAACAACATTTCAATCACTGAATTGGGTTGGATCAATGAAACAGGATGGACCAAATTCTGCTTGCGAAGCAGCAGGGATATCAGTGGCACAGCCCCAACGGGCAACGAATATGTCAATGTCTATTCGACTGATGCGCCTTTACAATCGTACGTTCCGAAACTCATCATCATTTATCGGAACCAATCCAAGATCAAGAACACCGGTTCAACAGACATTAAAGGATACCTGTTGATTCAAATCCAGTTCTACAACACAACACAAGGAAAATGGCTGGTGGATAACAACGTCATCAATGAAACCACTACACAGACCATCACCAGCGGCAATCAACTCGCACTCGACACTATCTTCAACGGATTGTTACAGGCGTCGGATTTGATGCATGGGGCAGGTACCTATCGTGTTTACACTGCTTTCAGAGATCCTGAAGGAAACATCCTGAGGATAAACGATGATGTGGACCTTGAAGCCTGGTGGCAGTTCAGCAAAACCTAGCGAAGCTTTCTTAATCATTAGAGAACATTGGGGAATCAAGCTGGTAATTGCTTGATTTTCCAGTATCTTTTTATACAGGTTTTTACACTCTTTGATGATGGTACGGAAAAAATCTCTCTTAAAAGAAAACATTGATCTCATCAGACAACAGGTACTGAATGGAACATCGAAGGCGCAGATAGCCCGAAATCTTGGTGTTTCGTATCGGACCGTATGGAATCATACGAAGGACATCCGGACACAAAGGATTCTTTCCAAGGATTTGATTGAGACGATTCGACAAGAAATACAGAACGGTGCATCGAAATTCCAGACTGCTCAGAAGTACGATGTTTCATGTAGTACAGTGTATCGTTGGACAAGGGATATCCCTGGGAGGAACTGTGGGTGGCCTGGGATCCGAGGGAAAACCCTTGAGATGTTAAAGGAGCTAGTAGCCAATGGTTTTCTCCTTCCTACCGGTGAAAATGTTCATGGGCAGTTCTTGACGTTGCGGAAATATTTTCCCTCTATTTATCGGATCTCCATATATGGGAAGCAGATCTTTTTATTA
>WSSedL1B2DRAFT_1000122_pt1 | contig 11492 bp, 12 predicted proteins | sample WetSurSiteL1Bulk_FD_9470 | JGI IMG/M metagenome (IMG submission 9470)
AAAAAAAAAAAAAAAAAAAAAAAAAAAAAAAAAAAAACTAGACATCGAGTTGGACATGCAGGAAGATCAAATTCACCTTCCGGTAGATATGCCCATACGCGGTATACATATCAAATGTCAACGATGTCCCGCGAGGAAAATGGGACAATGAAGTGGGTTGCTTAAATAACGCCCATAAGTTGACCGCTTCAAGGGTGATGATTCCGTCTGCTCCAGTCAGATTGGTATATCTGCCGAAGATGAGCGCTTGTCTCAATTCAGATGGACCAGATGGAGTTGCTGTTACTGCCCCATCATCCAGCGACACAACGGTAGGAACAACAGTAACAATCAATAGAATACCTACGAATATCCCAGCGATTTTGTGGTTCATGGTCTTATTCCTCCCCTGTAAAAACAGGGTAGTAATTTATATCTTGTAGGTTCATTTAAATGTTTGGAGCAGATAAAAATTCAAAACAGCTAGTGAACCACGAGTTAAAGACCCATGGTTTTGCGCGAATAAAATGATATAAAAAGGAAAAGAGAGACAGGATTTCTTATTTCTTCACCATCGTGAAGATGAACAGCTGGGTCCCTATCGCATCAAATCCTTTGCCACTTATTGTTATCGTGATTGTTATCGGACCAAATCCAAAGAAGACCCCCGTGGAAATAGTAAACGATGCCCCAACAGGGATACTCATCGCGCCTGTCATGGTGATATTGATCCGACTGAGAATACCACCTTTTACATGAATCGACCAAGAAACAGTGGTAAGATCTGATGTCCCATTGTTGGTGATGATCGCTTTAACCCCAAGGCCTCCTTTGATATCGATTTGCACCGTGATTTCACTCACACTGACTGTTTTTGTTATCGTGTTGGTCGCTCCTTGGTCATCGGTCACTTTCAAGGTGACCGGGTAGGCGCCTGCTTGCGGCCAGGAATGTGTTGCGATTGGCGTGGTATGGTTTTCTTCAGAGATGCCATCATTGTTCCAGTCCCACTCATACAACGTTAGAGTCCCATCAGGATCATCGCTATTCGAAGCATTGAAGAGAATCATCTGACCCTCCAGGGGGTTCTCTGGTGCCCAGGTAAAATCAGCAACAGGCGGGTCATTGACACTTTCACTGGTAAACACGTACGCTGATCCCTTCGAGTTGTCATCCCCGAAAGCACCGATAAGAGCAAACTCTCCACTTAGGGCAACCGAGTAACCAAACTCCTCGTACCCGCCACCGTCTGAGGCGAAAACCTTGGCCTGCTGAGTCCATGTAGCACCAGAACGACTGAACACGTATGCCGACCCAGAATCAGTCTGCATACCATCCCCCCAGAACGATCCGACCAAGGCCGAATCCCCATCAACAGAGACAGAACAGCCAAAATAATCGGGTGCTGTCCCATCTGAAGCAAGGAGCTTTTGCTGCTGAGTCCATGTCATACCTGTCCGGATGAACACATAGGCGGACCCTGGAGTACTCGCAGCATCATTTTTAGGTGCTCCGATGAGAGCAGTGTCTCCACTCAGGGAAACAGAAAGACCAAACTCGTCATATGCTGCAGCGTCCGATGCAAGAAGTTTCTGCTGCTGAGACCATGCAGTCCCCGTGCGGATGAACACATACACTGAGCCTGTATCGTCATCATCAATTTCTTCATCCCAGTGCGCACCGATGAGGGCAGTATCACCATCAAGAGCAACAGAGAGACCGAACTGATCATTTGTTGCACCGTCTGAGGCAAGCAGCTGTTCTTGTTCGTCCCAGGTGGTACCAGAGCGGGTGAACACGTACGCTGATCCTTCATTACTGTCATGGCCATATGCGCCGACAAGAGCGGTATCTCCACTAAGAGAGACAGAACAGCCAAACTGGTCATTTACTGCACCGTCTAAGGCAAAGAGCTCTGCTTGTTGTGCCCAGGTGCCACCAGAGCGGATGAACACATACGCAGCACCGATGAATGAATCAACTCCAATTGCTCCGATGAGAGCAGTGTCACCGCTGAGAGAAACAGAATAACCAAAAAAGTCATGTGCTACGCCATCTGATGCAAGAAGCTTTTGTTGCAAGGCCCAGGTGTCACCGGTGCGGATGAACACATAGGCAGACCCAGAATATTGTCCGTTGTCAGCATCTTTGGGTGCTCCAATGAGGGCGGTATCACCATCAAGAGAAACCGCTTGACCAAACTGGTCCATTGCTTCACCATCTGCGGCGAAGAGCTTTTGTAGTTCAGTCCAGTCCGTACCTTTATCCCCGGGAGTGGTGTTTGGGATCGTCGGATTTATCGCATAGTTTTTCAATGATGTAACTGCGGGAACCACAGTAGCAATCAGAAGCATACAAACAAAAATTCCTATGATTTTGCTCTTCATGTTCTCTTCCCCTTTTAAATTTATTATATCACTATAGTATTTATATCTTTATATTGAAAATTTATTCACAAAAAAAGAACAAAAAAAAAAATGAGATTAAAAGCATCTCAATTTTTTCATTGATGTTTTTTCCTTAAAAACATATCTGTAGCAAACTCTTTTAAAATATTCCAAGATACACAAAGGTGAGGAGATGCCGAGATGAAAAAACCTTTGATAGTGATGGGAATATTTCTGATACTTAGCATCCTCTGTATGAGTGGTTGTACAGAACAGCAGGACCAAATCTCGAATAATTCATCCCCTGTGCAGTTCACCGTGGACACGCAACTACCGGAAGCCAGGGTCGGAGACCTCTACAGTTATTCCTTCTGCAAACCTGATTGTCTGGATGAGAACGACCTCTGCGGCTCCGATGTAAACCCCTCGACAAACCCATTTGGTGGAAGCGGACCGTATCATTTCCAACTCGATTCAGGCAGTGGGTTCCCCCCACTTGGTTTAACGTTATACCCGAACGGGTTGCTCAAAGGGACTCCCACGGTCGCTGGAGAAAAAACCTTCTCCGTCTGTGCCGTGGACCTTGGTGGCCATCAATGCTGCGTCCAAGTCTCCCTCAATGTCCTTGAACCACGAATCAACGTCAGCCCCAATGATGTCCTAGTAATAGGGGAGATCTGTTTCGATGGACCCTGCGAGGTCTCCACTACCGTCATTGTTTCCTCCTTGGTTCCATGGCATATTCAGTACGTTACCGGCTCCGGGACCACCCGCTGTTATGACACCGTCGAAGAGTTCTCTCGGTACTGGTCCGTCTGCCCCGCTGAAGGGAGCGCAGGAGAGACCATGGTGACGCTCACTACCATGATGTACGGAGAGTCCACCCCCAGCTACTACGAAGTACCAATCATCGACCGCGGATCTGTTATCCGGTTCGAAGCAGTCGAAGATATGACCAACTACGCGGAACTGCACATCGCCCTTGAACTGCCTATTTACCAGGAATAAAAAAAGACTCTTACCCATCATGACACATTCTCCATCCATTCTAAAAGCAACGAAACGAGTATTTTTAAAAGAAAAAAAAGGAAGAATGGTTACTTCCTAAGAGAGCCTAGAACAACAGCGCAAAGAAGGCTGCCAATCGTAAGAGGAATGCGTCCCATAGTTGCCGTAACAGGGTCCACCTCAGGAGCTGAACTGTGTCTTTTCCTTCGATCTCAGTCCCATTGGTCGTCTGTCCATGCAGATATGCATAGCGGTACACGCTTTCATCGACAAGCAGGTCAAAATTCAGGTCCGGGATGGAAAAAGCAAGGACCATGTCCATATCGCCATCATTCTCAACATCTTCCATCGTCCACGATAAGGGAGCAGCACCCAAGAAAACAATAGACTCCGGATTCACAGAACTAACGTTGAAGTCCTCTGTCGTCAGGATCGCAACTGGCAGCTTCCCCGGTGATTTTGGATTGATCGTATTGGGGTATTCCCCGGGTTTGATATCAATGGAGACATCGGTCATGTTAAAATCCTGTTTATACAGAGCGTATATCTCCTGGGCTGTTAAAGCACGATTGTAGAGACGGACCTCATCTTCTACCCCATTGATGGGTGCCCAGTTCCCATCACCCGGTGCCCAATGGTTCGTCCCAATCACCGGAGAATCTCCACTCTGAGAGAATTCTTTGGTGATCGAATCAGTGTTATCAAGAATACCGTTGATGTAGATATACCCCTGATTTAATTTGCTGTTGAACACTGCTGTGACAAACGTCCAGGTTCCAATCGGCATGGTATGCTTACTGAACATATTGGAATCCATGTTGATGTCATTTAACCAGAACCCCACCGTGCTTTGAAAACTGATATACAACAGAAAACCGGTCCCTGCATAAGGGTTGCCTCGTCCATCAAAGAAATACGACCCGTGATTATAGGAGGGAAGCCCGCACCATTTCACCCAGGCGGCAATCGTAAACTCCATGGTGATCGAATCATCACAGGAAGCAGGGATATCACCCACATACTCGGTATCTGTGATTTCCAATGCTGATCCATTGATTCCTGTCGTCCATATCACCGCCCCACTGAGCGCACCATCATTGCCATTCCCGGAGTCATCATGTGCAATCGTCCCGGTTCCTTCGTTAAAACTCCAATATCCGATTAGTCCCTCTGAAGGATTTGCCATTACCGATGGTGCAATCATCACAACTGAAAGAGTTGTTGTTATCAATATCATACATACAAATATTCCCATGAGTTTTGTTTTCATGATTATCTTCCTCCTCTTAACAACCAGGTTCCCTACAATTAAAAACCACTCTTAGTATTAATACCTTCTCTTTGAAATTTAATCATAACAAACGTAATAAAAAAAAATGAATGAGACAACGTTTATCGGTATTTGTTTAGTCAAAAAAGATAGTCCTTCAGACCATCTTGTCTTTAATCCTTCGCGTTCACAGAGAGTGCGAAACCAAGATAGAACGCATTATGTGTGTTGAACATGATCTTCAGCCCAGTGAACCCGATCACGCTGCTGATATCATCAAGCCCTGCGCTGACTCCTTTTAACCCAAGGGTGAAATAAAACGGGACGTCCCCTTGCACGGCAACAAGCGTATTGAACAGACGCAGGGGTTTTATAAAACCCACGAGGAAGAACAAGTAGACCAATAAAATCAATGGTGAATCATATGCAATAAATTGGGATAAAAAAGCACCAGTGACCACCCAGAGATTATAATCAATGACATTATCAGTGATCGCAGCAAAGAAACAGAACACATTGAGAGAGTCACTAAGAGAGGTTTTTATCCAGTTCGGCACCTGTCGTATATAATCCCCCAAAGTCACCAACCGTTGCGCTTGAGCAACGCTCATCCCACAGGGTAACACCCCATACCTGTTCAATTTCACGACAGCTTCCCTGAAAAGAAGGACAGTTTCCGCTCTGGTTGATGTCTGGTTCAACCGTGCTGTGAACTCGACAAGATACTGCTCCAGATCCCTATAATGTTCCGGGGTAAGCATCACCGCAGTATCCCCATATCCTGGAATGCCACATGCGAGGGTACTGACTTCGATGAGGTTGCAGTCATTAGATGCTCTTGCGATATTCAGGGTGATGCTTGGTGCAACTGCGACACCGACGAAGAGAAGGATTATTCCTACGACTATGATTTTCTTCATTTCCATCAACTCATCCCAGGGATATCATAGGGTTCTTGTGCAGGATGTTGGTCATAAATGTACCACGGAATTGAATGTGCTCTCCAATTCTGTTCAAGTTCATCCCATGTATACCAAAGCCCCCATATTTTTCCTTCAATTTGTCTGGGAGATGTTGAATGATAATCATTCCAATAATTGTCTGTGATTGTATTCATTTTTAAATGCAATGAGAATAAATTGTAAATGATTTCTGCCCTCCAATATGAAAAAGTTGCTTGAACAGTATTGTTTATTAGATTATTTTGTTTTATGATATTTTGACTACCCGTAACATCTATTCCTATCAGTAGATTATTAACAATAACATTATGATAAACCACTGTATTTCTTCCACAAACACTTATTCCATAATCGTTTTTTTCAATATAATTATTATAAATTTCAATTTTCCTATAACTCAAAGGAACAATTCCATGAATATGATTCGTTATTATGTTATTATAAATAAAAATATTATAGCAATCATTTGTTCTTATGCCTTCCCTTGAATTATTGATAATGTTATAAGCAATCGTGGCTGTCTCCCAGCTACTGAACCGTATCCCCCATTCGTTATCAATTATAACATTATCTGTGATTGAAATATTGTTACCATTCATACAAAGAATAGCAGCGTCATTATTATTGAACAAATTATGAGTAATAATAGCATTTCCAATATCTTTGATTTTTATTCCAGAATCAATCCAACCGATACCACCACTATGCTGCAAAGTCAAACCTGTGACGATAATACCCTCTGCCTCGAGCAAAAGAACACTTCCATACCCGTTCGCATCAACGATAGTTGTTTCTCTGTTCTCTCCCCAAACAGTGATAGATTTATTCACGAATACGTTCTCATAATACGGAGAGGAGTCATCGAATACATAAACTGTATCACCATTAAATGATGCATTAATCGCATCCTGAATCCTTGTAAAGTTCCCTGGTCCACTCCCACCGACATAGAACCAATTACCCCTTGATGCGGGTAGTGATTCCTTAGCATCCAGTGCAACCGCTGGAATGATACAGGTTCCAACGAACAACAGAATGATTCCGACCGCCACCCATTTTCTTTTCATTGATATTCCCTTCAAATAACATATGGTTCTTGTGCTGGATGCCAATCAACATGAAACCTAAATCTCAGGAATAAACCACTTGAAGGAATAATATAGGGTAATGACCGCGGTCCATCCCAATAGTTCCCACTCCAGACATTCCGACGCAGGGGAGCCTTTATCTCTTTTTTAAACAGCTGAATCCTCCAAAGTAACCATTGCGTGGATTCTGCATTTTTAGTATTCCCAATAAAATTATTCTGAAGGATTTTTACAGCAGAGGTAAAATAAGTAATGACACCGTCTTTATTAAAGGAAATATTATTTCGATAAACAACCGTATTATACGAAATCCAAATACCGATACCCTGGTCATTCTCAGAGATGATATTACTTGAGATAGTACTGTTCATCGATCCCACTAACATAATTCCCATCATGGTTTGAGAAATACTGTTCCCGGTGATATTGTTCTTAGATCCACCTGCAACATATATTCCCACCTCATCGCGTATGATGAGGTTAGTTGAGATAGTGTTGTACCCCACATAGTGAGATGATGGTGGTTGAAATTCATCTCCAAAACCTATCGTGATACCATAAAAATCATCTGAGAGGATGTTATCCGTAATGCTATTGTTATTTGAGGAGATGAGAATTCCTGAGAGATTACAACTCTGGATAGTGAACCCACGAACCGTTACATGATCTGCAGCAATCCATACCCCAAAGTTGAGAGTCCAGTTCTCACCTGACGTATTCGTTGAGCCATTGATGATAGTCGTTTCTTTGTCCTCACCAATCAAAGAAAGTGAGGTGTTAATCATAATGTTTTCTACATACGGTGCTGCATCATCAAACACAAAGACCGTATCACCATCGCTTGCATTATCAACCGCATCCTGAATCTTCGAATAGTTCCCGGGTCCACCCCCGCCGACATACAACCAGCTCCCCTTTGATGCAGATACTGTCTTTTCTACGTCTTGTGCAGTTATCGGAAAAACACTTGTTCCTATCAAAAGAAGGATAACTACAACAACAAATCCTTTTCCATTCATGTACTTTCCCCCATTCTAAGGTTTTATAATACGGTTCTTCTATAAAAACATATCTTTATCACAGGAGCATCGACACCGATGTTAAAAACACAATTTCACCATCCATACATCAAACATGTTCTCATCAAAAGAAACAAAACGTTTGTTTGAATGGTCCTCCATCCGCTCTGTATGCAATCCTCCTTATTTATGAATACATGTGTCTACTCAAACGAGTTTTTTTCGAACAACCATCGCTCTCTGCCTTGGGCATCATTGGGAGAAACAATTAAATATCTTAGGATGTTCTCAAAGAGATAAGATTTGGAGTCAGAGATTTATGAAAAAACAACTCGGCATAGCAATTTTGATTGTTGCATTACTCACCATGGGCACCGCGACAGCAACGATCATCCAGGTAAGCAACCTTTCCATTAATGTTACTACACCGACAAAAGGCATTCTCGGCGGTGGCTGCGGTGGCGGCGGTTGCCATGGCGGCGGTGGCGGATGTCACAACAACACGAACCTCACTGAAATGACCGGAGTCCTCAACTACGATGGCGAGTATTTCACCATTGAAGAGACCATCCTGCACTTCGGCTGCTACACCTATCTGAACAGCACACAAGCACCCGCTGATTTCGATGGTGACGGGACCACAGAGACGCTCTGGAATGAGATCGTGGGATGTGTCGGAACCTCCATCACCGTGGAAGGCTACCTGCGCTGTCAGGACACACGACTCGTCGTCTACTACATCAACGGCTACGAGATCAGAGATTGCCCCAACCAGCCCCCTGGGCTCAACCACACCCTCTAATCCTTTTTTTTTTTATTTCTTTTAAAAACAGAATCTGTTGTTACATGTACTGAATCATCTCTTCAAGGTGAGGATTCTTCAGCCCATTTTTTCGAACAGGAACCAGTGTTTCCAGGATAGTATATTCCTGAAGAAATTTATTGAATCTCACAAAGGTGTGTTCGATAAATTTCTTGGCAGCGATGATATCAGGGGCATAAAAGGTAAACACCCAATCAGAGATTCCATGGGTGAAATAGATATTCTCAATTATCACTAACCCTTTGGGGTAATCATCAATTTTCCGGAAGAGAATCTCTTTTCGAATCTCTGGATCAAATGGCAGACTATTGCGTTTCACCAGCACCATGAAATGCTTCAGGTTCCTCGCACTTCCATCCGCTACCGCGGTATAACCCCAGATGATGTGCTGTTCCTCCAGGTGCTTGACGATACGCCAGACCTTCTGCCGGGAAAAACCACAGTTCCTCGCTATTTCATCGATACTTTTCTTTGCGTCTTGTTCCAAAAGAACCAGGACATTCATTTCATCCTCTGTGAGATTTTCATCGTCCGTCTTCATGAATCATACCTCCTCGTTCATATGACGTGCCAATGGTCATCATTTTGTAAGAATTCCCTGCTTAAAAACATATGCTTGTCCCAAAAATGGGCAAGAAGTGTTCACAATCATAACAAAAAAAAGATAAAAAGAAAGAATCCCTAGAGATACTCCAGGGGGTCGTCTTGCTTTTTCTTTCGTCCTCCCTTGTTTTTTGACTCATCAAGGGTGTCGACCGCGAACAGATACAGGAACGCACCAGCGCCCAGGAGCATCAGACCAAACAGTGCACCAAAGACGCCATGGTCTGTTTCGAATATCATCGCTCCTGTCACGATCAGCAGGATTCCGATGAGTACTTCCACCTCTTTCATGTCCTCTCCACCTCACTGATGGGTTGAGAAATGAAGTTATATAAAAGTATCTTGTCAGAATGTCAGCAAAAGCGGTATCCTACGGTTTCAGGAGTAATGAGGAAAGGGAAATGCGGAGGCAACATGAAAGCATCTACCTTCCATCTATTTCCCTTTCTTCCCCTTTCCTCCTTCGCGTATTCCTCTTTGAGTATGTAGGGGAATAAATATGAAGGGATAGAAGTTATCCCTTTACAATTATTTATATTTTTCTGTCTTTTTTTGTAACAATTGTAACAAAATACAGGAAAAAGACTGGTTTTAAGGACCAACCTACAATCACACCGCTACGCAAGATATCGTATCAAAGACAATCAGGTCTTAGGGACAAACCACGCTCTCGACCGCCTAGAAGACTTCTTTGAGGTTTTCTTTCTTGGTGCTGGTTTCTTTTTTGCAGGTGTTTTCTTCGCAGCGGTTTTTTTCTTCACCATCGGTTTTTTCGCAGGAACCGCCCTTATCCTCTTTGGATGTTTTCTCACCGGTAACCGCACGATCGTTGTTTCCTTCCATTTCCGCAGGAGTCCTCGATGCACCACGACCTTTATCGCATGTCCATAGGTCTTATGACAGCTCGGACAAAGAAATTGCACGGTCCCTGCAGATGGTGTGACCCGGGGTTTGCCCCAATGATGAAATTCCCCCTGGGACCTGGTGAGCTTCTCCCTGCAGCTCTCACAGCGTCCCTTCGCCCGGTCATACACCTCTGCCTTGACGCGGGCGGATACTGGTTTTTTGCTTTCGGTTCCGCTGTTCAACGGGATTCCATCATGTGACATATGTTCCTTCCTCGTATGGTGTTTTTTTCTTCATATTACGGTTCGTGTTTTGTACCGATTTCTCCCTTAAAAACATATCCGTGGAAACCTATTTGTTGTGGTGGATGGTCTCAGATATCAAGAAAAACCAGCAAACGATTTATTTATATATGATTATTAATATACTTTACTAGTTGATATATATGGATTTAGTGTATAAGGAGACGCTCTACAGCACACCACCCCTGAAACATCATCCACCAGTAAAACCAAAACCAACAAGGACCGCACGCTACGAGATCTACAAAGACAAGGCAGGCGAATACCGCTTCAGACTCAAGGCACCAAACGGAGAGATCATCGCGGCCAGCGAAGGCTACAAAGAAAAAAAATCCTGCCTCCACGGCATAGACAGCGTCAAAAAAAACGCCCTCAACCCAACCATCATAGACCTCTCACACAAAGACAAAAAACAATAACCTCCTCAGAAAAAAATATTCCTTTTTTAGAAAAAAAATACAGTGATCACGTTTTGTTGGGATCAAACACGGCATAGACAAGATAATGATCACTCTGGCTTCCATCCACGTCATTCATGATCCCGACACGCAGGAAGTTGTTCTTCGCCGCCTCATTGATGATGATCCGATCATACGCGTTGCTACTTTTCGCCACCGTCGTATCCATCGCACTGGTGATCACCCACTGCCAATCAAGAAAATGATGAAGAACCCCATCATAATAGTTGTCCCCATCCGCATTCAAATCACCGATCAAGATCGTATCCTGGGTCGGTGACCCCAACAGGGTCTCAAGACAAGAGAGCTCCTGGGCTACCTCATCCACCTTCACATGAATCGTAAAAAGCGTCAACGTCCAGTTCTTCACACGGAACGTCGCCTCAAACGGTGGCCGCTCAAAATCATCCTGTTCACCCTTCGTCCAATCATACGTATCCACTAACACCACCTTTGTATTGTAAAAGATAGCGTACTGCTCCTTGCTCGTACCCTGCCCACCCGGAGCGCTCACCACGTACTCATAACCCGGTACCNTTGCTGCAAAGGACAAAATCGCCTCCGAGGTAGGATCCTGAATCTCCTGAATCACAAACACATCATANCAAGCAAGCTTCTCTGCATAGAAATTGAGAAGAGANTCATTCNCTGCTTTCACTGACCCAAAATTCTGCAGATTCCAAGAGGCAACCGAAACCGTCCCAACGGAATCATCCGTCGAAGAAGAATCGACATCGGCAAGCAACA
>WSSedL1B2DRAFT_1000125_pt1 | contig 11349 bp, 10 predicted proteins | sample WetSurSiteL1Bulk_FD_9470 | JGI IMG/M metagenome (IMG submission 9470)
AAAGATCAGAAGTATTATTTCTGCTGCAACTGGTGCAAAAAGAAGTTTGAAGAGAACCCGAAAAGATATTCGCGTATTTCTACTGATATAAGTGTCGATCTGAAAAGTGTCACCTGAAGGGTATTGACCAGGTATATACCTGTCATAGGAGTGACAGTCAGTTATCCGATATCCCCGCGTGAATTGCTGTATGGGGTTGCCTGTATCAGGTATTGTTTAACCCTACCGGTAGATACAGATAGATTAATCCAAAAATCGTAACGTTCGAGATTTTTTTTATGAAACCTGAAGAGGATCCCTGGCTCAAAAACGCACATAAAAATGCAGAACTCCTGAACCGGGAGAATAAAAAACTCTCGGTTCTAACCAATCCAATACGGGAAAATCTCCCTATCATTACAAAATACCAGGATTTCTGGAACCAGGCAAAACTCATCACCTCGTTATTCAAAGAGCTAAAACCGCTTGCGAAGAGTGACCGGGATCTGCTCTGGAACCAGTTTAATGTCCTATGCAGGGAAGTTAAGGAGAAACAAAAGACCGAATACGGGACGCTGGAATCTCTTTCGCAGGGGCATTTTGATGAGATTACGAATCTGGTGGAACAGGCCCGGCTCCCAATCGATGCTCCCTCGCCTGAGATCCAAGAACTTGTGGAACGTGGGCAGATGCTCAAAAATGCCGGTGATAAACTTGGAAAATTCAAGCACGAGATGCTTGCAAAACACAAAAAATCCTGTTTTGACCACATCCAGAAGATCCGCAAAACCCACGACGCAGCTTGGGTGTCAATAAAAGCTGGAAAGTCCCGACAGCAATCGGAAACAGAGTCCCGTATCCGGAGAAATCTCGAGAAGAATTATGAACGTTACCGGAAAGCGGCGGGCGCCCTTGAGAATTTCCAGATTGGCAGGGGCCATATACGCACATTTCTTGCTACCTGTGAAAACACTGAAAAGGCAGCACAGGCAACCATCCAACTTGAGGAAACCGAAGTCCGGATTAAGGATATTGAGGAAGGTATCCGGAAACTGGAAAAATGGATCGCAGAAGACGAGAGAATGCTGAAGGGGACGTAATCACTCTTTTTATTGAGGCTGTTCGTTGTCGTATAAAATATTGACAGTATTTCACTGTACACACTCCTTCCGGCCGTGCCCGGTTTTCTTCATTCAGAGTATCATGAGATAGTGCGGATTGTCCGGAGATCCTTAAGGGCAGCTGGATAAGTTTTTTGGATATTGTCACCATCGCTGACGATGTGGATGCGTTCCTGCTAATCCATGAGTATTATCCGGATTTTGATGATACATGGTTGTCCGGTATCCCAAGATCATTTTTCCTGAAAATCTGAATCAGGAACAAGAAAAAAAAGGATTTATTAAATGAATAGCGGTGCGAGAACGAGTGAAAGCGTGGCGAGCAGCTTGATGAGCACGTGGAGTGACGGGCCGGCAGTGTCCTTGCAAGGATCACCAAGCGTGTCACCTATGACCGCTGCCTTGTGGGCTGCACTGCCTTTACCTCCGTGAGCACCCGATTCGATGTATTTCTTGGCATTGTCCCAGGCACCGCCCCCGTTGTTGAGGATCAGTGCAAGAAGGATACCGGTGATTGTGCCGACCACCAGAAATCCTGCAAGGGCCTCATATTTCATGGTCACCCCAATGAAGATGGGGAACGCGATAGCAATTGCGCCGGGCAGTACCATATTCTTAAGTGCGCCGAGAGTAGTGATATCGATCACACGGGCATAGTCGGGTTTCTTGGTCCCTGCCATGATACCCGGGTCCCTGAACTGGACGCGTACCTCTTCAATCACATACTGTGCGGTCTTGGAAACTGCACGGATGGCAAGACCTGCAAAGACGAAAATGAGCATTGCTCCGAGCAGGGCGCCGACAAATACCGGCACCGCTGCAACATTTATGACATCAAAGGATTTGTGGATGAGGAGGCTTATTTCGGACATATAGGCGTTTAAGAGCAGGAATACTGCGAGTGCAGCGCTGCCGATGGCATATCCTTTGGTCAATGCCTTAGTTGTATTGCCGGCTGCGTCAAGCTTGTCCATACGCTTGCGGACGGATTCCGGTGCCTGGCTCATCTCAACGATACCACCGGCATTGTCGGCAATGGGGCCAAAAGAGTCCATGGCAAGCACAAAGGCACAGACCATAAGCATACCGATAGTAGCTGCAGCAGTTCCATAGAGGCCGCCGTACTGGATCCCGCTCATGGAACCAAGCCAGAATGAGAGGAGTAATGATGCCCCAATCAGGATTGCCGGTACTGCTGTTGTCTCAAGAGCGACCGAGAAACCGGTAATGATGTTTGTCGCCGGCCCTGTTTCCGATGCATCAGCGATTTCCTGAACCGGGCGGTAGTGGTGATCCGTATAATACAGGGTTACCCGGAGGAATGCGACCGACAATACGATTCCGACAATACCTGCATAAAAGAACCAGATGTTTCCGAGCAGCCACATAGTGCCAATATAGAAAAACACAACCGAAATGGCCGCTGTAATATAGTACCCTAAGTTCATGGCAACCATTGGATCTGCGCCATCCTTTCCCCGTACGCAGAGGATACCAATCATGCTGGCAAGGAGACCAAGTGAACACATTACGAGCGGGAAGATGACACCAGCTGCTCCAAAGACCGGGAAGAGAGCGACACCAAGGATCATGGCACCGATGTTCTCGGCAGCAGTGGATTCGAACAGGTCGGCGCCACGACCGGCACAGTCACCGACATTGTCCCCCACAAGGTCAGCGATGGTTGCCGGGTTCCGGACGTCATCTTCAGGAATGCCGGCTTCGACTTTGCCTACAAGGTCTGCACCAACATCAGCGGCCTTTGTATAGATACCCCCACCGAGCTGGGCAAAGAGAGCGACAAACGAGGCACCAAATGCGAACCCGACAATAATGAAGGGGGTGGTCTGCGGGTTGGCACCAAGTGCGATGTAGGTGAGCGAGACACCAAGGAGCGACATCGCGGTGATGATGAGACCGGAAACGGCACCACCCCTGAACGAGATGTCCAGCGCCTTGCCGTCGCTGGTCTGGGCTGCTGAGGCGGTGCGGATGTTTGTCCTGACGGCAACAGACATGCCGATGATGCCGGCAAGTGCACTGCAGGTAGCACCGACAATGAACGCAAGAGCTGTATAGGTAGCAAGACCCTGCTGTCCGGTGAGGAAATACACCCCAAAGATTACAATGGCGAGGACGATTGCCAGGATGGCGATCGTCGAGTACTGTCGTTTGATGAATGCTTCCGCACCCACCCTGATCGCATCGGAGACCTCACGCATCTTAGGCGTTCCCTCTTCCTGTTTGAGGATACTACGCGCAAGTATAGCCGCGAGGACGAGAGCGAAAACACTTATTCCAATTACTATTGCGAGTTCATACATTCCTTAATCTTCCTCCAACATTGTCCGGAATTCTTCTCGTGACAGGTTCAATGCACACGAACTTTTTTTATATCCTCTCACGTTAGAATACTCGGACTAACCCATCAGGTTGATAATTGGTAAAAGCAGTTATCCTGCTTAAATGACCCAAAGGAAGGAGCAATGGCTCGGGGACTTAGCCCTACGTTTCCATATTCCATCCCTAGAGTTTATTAGTTCATTTTTCTACCATTAAACTTTTATCATCCAATGAGATTTGATTCACCCCCTCATAAAAAGTCATTGAACCAATTGGAGGCCCACTCTTGGAAAATTCGCCTTTTCAAGAGTTTCGCCCAAATTTTATCATGAAAATACAGATTTGCAAGCAATTCAATACGATTAATAATGAAAAAATACTCATATTTAAAAAGGGAGGACAGAGAGTGCAACTTTTATTGTTTCTCATTTTAGGACCGCTTATTACAGCGTTCTTTATGCTGCTCGTGCGCAGAGAAGCAGAACGCAACTGGATTGTAAAACTGTCCGCACTGGGAATTGGTGCGGTCACGGTTATCCTTCTTGTGAGCATGTTTGACAAAGGAACACTATATTATTCATTTCCAGCAGAACAAACAAGCCTTCTCATGTTTTTTATCGAGATAGTAATTGCGGTTTTTATTCTGTATCTTGGTGTAAAATACAAGAACTATCTTGTGGTCGGTCTTGTACTTCTTCTGTCCGCCATGATGGTTTATTTTGAGGGGGTTTATGCTCACACCATCGATGTGAGGTATTCCCTCTTTATCGACCAGTTCTCAATCATCATGGCCCTTATCATCGGTATCATCGGGAGTCTCATCTGCGTGTATGCTCTCGCTTACATGAAGGATTTCCATGAACATCACAGGGAGCTGCAGGACAGGCGCAATATCTTTTTCTTCATTATGTTTGTCTTTCTCTCTGCTATGTTCGGTCTGGTTTTTTCCAATAACCTTCTCTGGGTATATTTCTTCTGGGAGATCACAACACTCTGTTCGTTCCTCTTAATCGGATATACAAAAACCGAAGAAGCGACCAAAAACGCCTTTACTGCGCTGTGGATGAACCTGCTCGGCGGGGTTGCATTTGCGGTTGCCATTCTGTATCTTGCAACACAGACAGATGGGATTATGAGCCTTGATGCGTTACTGGCTTCAGGAAAGGCTATCGTCCTCGTACCCGTTGTCCTTATCGGGTTTGCCGGTCTGACAAAAGCAGCCCAGCTGCCATTTTCTTCCTGGCTTGTCGGGGCAATGGTAGCGCCGACACCCGTTTCCGCACTGCTTCATTCCAGCACGATGGTAAAGGCCGGTGTCTATATCCTCGTACGTCTTGCTCCCATTTTCCAGGCGACATTATCCGGCTATGTCCTTGCTTTTATAGGTGCACTAACATTCCTTATCGCTTCCGGAATTGCCATCTCCCAGAGCAATGCAAAACGGGTGCTTGCCTATTCAACTATTGCAAATCTGGGTCTCATCGTAGCATGTGCTGGTATCGGAACCTATGAAGCGATATGGGCAGCAATTCTCCTGATTATCTTCCATGCCATCTCCAAATCCCTCCTGTTCCTTGCAGTAGGTACCGTTGAACACAAGATCGAGAGTCGTGATATTGAGGATATGAATGGTTTGATTATGCGGATGCCAAAGATTGCCGCAATGATGGTCATCGGCATTGCAGGGATGTTCCTTGCACCCTTTGGAATGCTGATATCAAAATGGGCAGCGATACAGGCATTTATCGATGCACCGTATGGTTTTGTCTTCGTAATTATCCTCGCTTTTGGTAGTGCACTCACCCTTTTCTTCTGGGCGAAGTGGATGGGGCGGCTTTTAGTCGTCACTCCAAAACAGGAAAATCTCGAAACACGCATTGATTCGAATATCTGGATCGCACTGATATCACTTGCGGGTCTGACAGCGATAACCTGCTTCATTTTCCCGGCGATTTCGAGTACGCTTATCGAACCGTTCCTGCTCCAGAATTATGGTAATGTGGCACAGCTGTCACAGGACAATATCATCATCATGATCATGATGCTCTTCATGATTGTGCTCCTCCCCTTAAGCATCCTCCTGCCACGCCACAAGCACAGGCATCTTACCCCATATATGGGTGGAATGACTACCAATGCGGACATGTCGTTCTACGGAGCAATTGGCCTGAAGCGGGAAATGAAACTCTCCAACTATTACATAAACTCCTGGTTTGGTGAGGTCAAACTCCAGACGCTTGGCATCTATCTCTGCACCGGACTGATCGGTATCATGGTTCTTACAGCAGCGTATGCAGGGGCGATCATATGATTTCGATTGTAGGTTTTGTCGCATTCATACTCGTTGCACCAGTAATCGGAGGGTTAATTGCGGGTATTGACCGCAAGATAACTGCACATATGCAGGGGAGGGTCGGGCCACCTGTCCTCCAGCCATTCTATGATGTCGGCAAACTCTTTGAGAAAGAAAAGACTGTTGCAAACGATACTCAGCGCTTCTACGTGATTAGTTACTTTATCTTCATGATCTTTACCGGGGCACTCTTCTTCGCTGGAGGAGATATCCTGCTGGTTATCTTTGCACTTACACTTGCCCAGATATTTCTTGTCCTGGGAGCTTACTCAGCAAACTCTCCCTATAGTCATATCGGAGCAGAACGTGAATTAATTCAGATTATGGCATATGAGCCTATGGTCATTATTGCAGCGGTGGGGATGTATGTTGTTACAAAAAGTTTCAACGTTAGTACAATAGCCAGTTATCCCCAGCCACTGGTTCTTTTCCTTCCGGCGATATTCTTAGGTTTCATCTACATTCTCACTATCAAACTGCGCAAATCACCGTTTGATATCTCAACTTCACATCATGCCCACCAGGAGATTGTTAAAGGTGTCACAACCGAATTCTCCGGTCCATCCTTGGGACTTATCGAAGTGACCCACTGGTATGAAACCGTTTTCCTGCTGGGGTTTGTGTACCTGTTCTTTGCATTCAGTCCGTTACTAGGCTTCATCGCTGTGGCCATCGTCTACCTGCTTGAATTGCTGATTGATAACGCAAGTGCGCGGGTGAAGTGGCAGCTGGTCATGAAAAGTTCGTGGGTTATTGCCGCATTAGCGGGTGTAGTAAATCTGGCCGTCCTCTATTATCTGGGGGTGGGGTGAGCAATGACCTATCTTTCAAAGTCTCCCTGGATCCTGCATTATGATGCAACGAGCTGTAATGGCTGCGATATCGAAGTTCTCGCCAGCCTCACACCGATGTATGATGTGGAACGGTTTGGGATCATCAATACCGGAAACCCGAAGCATGCGGATATTTTCGTCATCACTGGTTCGGTAAATGAACAGAACCGCGAAGTAGTGCGGAACCTCTATGAACAGATGCCCAATCCAAAGGTTGTTGTCGCAGTCGGAATCTGTGCATGTTCAGGCGGAGTTTTCCGGGAATGTTACAATGTGGCCGGCGGGATTGACAAGATTATTCCGGTGGATGTATATGTTCCAGGCTGTGCTGCCCGTCCTGAGTCAATCATCGACGGAATTGTGACAGCCCTGGGAATTCTTGAAACTAAGCTGAATGCACCCCAGTCTGGCAGAAAAGAACAACAACCGGTGGAATTACAACAAGGAGGTGGGGCACAATGACAATTGAGGAACAGACCATCATCCTGATTGACATGAGCGAGCTGGTCTCCCATGTCGAAAAGATGAAAAAAGAGGGCAACCGGCTTGTCCAGATTGGGTGCACCGGTGTTGAAGAAGGGTACGAGATCAATTATTCATTTGACAAGAACTACAAATTCCAGAATCTTCGGATCATGGTCAAACAAGATACCATTGTTCCCAGCATCAGCGGTGTCTATTGGGGGGCGTTCATCTATGAAAATGAAATCCATGACCTCTTCGGAATCTCTGTCGCCGGAATGAATATCGATTTCAAAGGAACACTGTACAAAACGACAGTTAAATATCCGTTTTCTATCCCGACTTTCAAGGAGGATGACCCATGTCAAAACAAATAATCATACCGTTCGGTCCCCAGCACCCGGTGCTCCCGGAACCAATTCACCTTGACCTTGTGCTTGAGGACGAGACGGTTGTCGATGTGCTCCCGTCAATCGGGTACGTGCACCGGGGCCTTGAAAAGCTCGTTGAGAAAAGGGAATTTACTGAATATACCTTCATTGCTGAACGTATCTGCGGGATCTGCAGTTTCATCCACAGTCTTGCGTATGTACAGGGGGTCGAACAGATTATGGGAATCGAGGTACCAGAGCGGGCACATTACCTGCGTACAATCTGGTCTGAATACTCCAGGCTTCACTCCCACCTTCTCTGGCTTGGCTGTTTTGCCGATGGTATGGGCTTTGAGAACCTTTTTATGAACTCATGGAGGATTCGGGAGCATATCCTTGATGAACTCGAAGCAACCACGGGGGGCCGGGTGATTCAGAGTGCCTGTAAAGTCGGGGGTGTAAGAAAAGATATTTCTGCAGAACAACTTGATGGAATGCTCCTTCGTCTAAAGGATATTAAAAAAGATATTCGCACCATCACCAGTGTGTTTCTGGATGACAGCTCGGTAAAACACCGTCTGAAAAAAGTAGGCATGCTATCGAAACAGGATGCATATGATTGCGGCGCGGTGGGACCCACAGCAAGGGGAAGCGGGGTTGCAATCGATCTGCGGGAAACAGGATATGCTGCATATGGCAAACTCAACTTCAAACCGATAGTTGCACCCGAAGGTGACTGTTATGCACGCTGCAACGTCAGGATACAGGAGCTGTTCTCGTCCATTGATATCATAGAACAGGCAGCAAAAAAGATCACAGAAGGCCCCATTGATGTGAAGATTACCGGTGCCCCGAATGGCGAATACTTTTCCCGGGTTGAGCAACCCCGCGGCGAGCTGGTTCATTATGTGAAAGGGAACGGAAAAAAGAACCTCGTTAGATCCAGAGTGAGGACCCCCACATTCACCAACATTCCGCCTCTGGTCATGATGTTGAAAGGCTGCCAGCTTGCGGATGTTCCGGTAATTGTGTTGTCAATAGATCCCTGTATCAGCTGCACGGAGAGGTGACGAACGATGACAATTCTCAAAATGGCATCAACGGCCATAAAAAGTCTATTTTCCCGCCCTGCAACGCTGATGTATCCTGTCCGGCCGGCAAAACGGACAACGACAACCCGTGGCCATATCGTCATCGATCCCGCAAACTGCATCACATGCCGTTCCTGCCAGCGTAAATGCCCGACAGGAGCAATCTGCGTGGAAGTAAAAGAGAAGACATGGCAGATTGACCGGATGCGGTGCGTGATCTGCAATTCCTGCGGGGATGTCTGTCCGACCAAATGTCTTTCAATGGATCCAGCCTACCCGGCAGCACTGACTGCACGTGGCGGGGTGTACAAAGTGGCAGTTGCCGGGCCAAAGAAGAAAGAACCAGCACCTGTCGCGAAGGAAAGCCTAAAAACAGAATAAGATTCAATTTTTTTTATAAAAACGTAAACGTCTCCGGTACCAGAGTCTGGAGGTCGACTACTACTGCCTGAGCCGGGGTAGGGTTCACGTTCATCTGTTTCTGGAATGCGGTCTGGGACTGCCATGTACCTGCATTAATTCCGAGCACACCCCGATACTGGGTTAATCCGCGGATGTGAACATGACCGGTGTGCAGGATCTCCGGTAGCGGATCAATTATTAACCTGTCAGTTTTTCCTGCAGCAATGGGAGTCCTGCGCCCGTATGCCGGAGCAAGATGTCGGCGCTGGAGCATCTCCTCCATCATGAGCCCGCTCTGCTCATAGGATGCACCAGGAATCAGACCGATCATGTCATCGATTGATCTCCCGTGATACATGAGAACCCGCACTCCCTGGAGGTTGACGAGTGCCGGATTCTCGACAAGCATGCAGTTATCCGGGAATTTTTTTGTAAATTGTTGTGGTAATACCGGTTGCGGCTCTGCACCCCGGACCACATCATGGTTACCTGGCGATATGATGATCTTCATACGGGAAGGAAGGTCCCGCATCATTGTCCCGAAAGCATCGTACTGTTCGTAGATATTTTTGATCACCAGTTCGCTTTCCTGACCCGGATAGATACCGATTCCGTCAACAAGGTCCCCTGCTATAAGGAGATACGAGAAATCAGAATCCGAAAGCCAGTCAGCAAACCGGTTCCAGCATTCTTCAAGAAACGTGTCGCTGCCGACGTGAACATCAGAGATAAAGACTGCTTTGCCTGGGTGCTCACTTGTGTAGGGGGTATTATCGATACGTATGTCCGGGCGGTACAGCTGCTCGGCAAAAAAGAGTTTTCCGTCATTGGAGAGTTTGCCCTTTACTCCGATAACCTCATCAGGGATAATGCGTTCTGCATCAGAAAAGACCGGGCGGTCTTTTCTGAAGAGCACGGGAATATTTGCAGAAGAATCCTCTATCTCGGCAATCCGGTGACCGTTTGTAGTGGTCTTCACATCAACGACCATTCCAATGATTGTGCATTCTTCCTGACGGTAACGGGTGTTCCGGGTAAGTGCCTCGATTGGCATCGCCCCGCACCGGCTCCGGATCATACCTCCCAGACGGTTATACCGGTCACGGAAATAATGGAGGTAATCACTTGTCCCGTTCACACAGCCGGATGTTCCCGGGCTGCCGCTGATAACTTCAACAGATGGGTCTGACAGGAACCGCGTCCCGTCGCGCGTGGCAATCATGCCGGGAATATGTTTCGCCGAAACTACGATAGTCTCTCCGGGAACCTGCGCAATAATGCGCTCGATGAGATCCAGCTCATCCTGTTCCTGGATGTAGCGCACGACATCGGGATGCACCTGCAGCTTGGTCTCAAGAAACCGGAGTGTTATCTGCTGTGCATCTATCATGAATAGTATATTGGTTACGAACAAAATATAGGGTTTTATCCTGACATCGCAACATTCTGGATCTCAGGTTGGCAGATGGTGAATGATTGATATTCTTTTCAGATGAAGTTAGCATGGCGAAATATCCGCAGACCCCCCATGTTTGAAATATTCCAGATGTTTATCCTCGGATTTTTGATCGGTCTGACTGGTGCGCTCGCACCTGGTCCAACGCTGGTTGCAACCATCAACGCATCTATAGCCGGCGACTGGACTACCGGGTTGAAAGTCTCTCTTGGCCATGTAATTGTGGAACTTTTTCTTGTTCTCCTGATCCTTATGGGATTGGCGTCCGTTGCACTTCCCTACACATCAGCGATTGCAGGAATTGGCGGGATTGCGCTGATTGCATTCGGGGCGCTGACTATCGCAGGAAGCAGGAAGGCAACTATGAGAACAACTTCTACCCAAACGGTTGTCAACCCCTATATGGCAGGATTTGTTACCAGTGCTGCAAACCCGTACTTCTGGATCTGGTGGCTCTCTATAGGGAGCGCAATGGTTATTGCAGGCCTCCAGGGCGGACTGGTGCTTGTTGGAGCCCTTATGATCGGGCACTGGTCTGCAGATATCGTATGGTTAACGCTGGTTTCAACAGGAGTATCCAGAGGCAGGACGATTGTTTCTGACGCGTTATACCAGAAAATCATCGCATTCTGCGGAATTTTTCTTATACTTTTCGGGGCATACTATTTGTCGCGTCTGCTGGTCCCACAATGAAATCTCACGGCATCTTATAATCCGACATGGTTAATTATGAAGGGTTAAACATATTATAAAAAATCAGACAACGAGTGCAAAAAAATGGCAGATAACGATAAAAAGGGTATCCGAACGCTGGTCTCGAAATTCCGGGAAAGTGATCACTGGGGTGTGTCCCTGGCGCGCGATCTGATCTGGATAGTGGCGGTTGTAGGTGGGATCGCACTTGTCCTTTTTTTAATCAGCGGCACCTGGCCTGCGGT
>WSSedL1B2DRAFT_1000126_pt1 | contig 11203 bp, 5 predicted proteins | sample WetSurSiteL1Bulk_FD_9470 | JGI IMG/M metagenome (IMG submission 9470)
GCCACTTGAATGACCAAGATAAATCGTCCCATCATCGCCAATAGCTGGAGAAGAATGAAACTCCCCGCTACGACGTATCTGCCATTTCAATGAACCATTCTGATTAAGAGCAGAAAGATACCCATCCCAGTCACCAACATAGATAGTACCATCATTAGCAATCGCAGGTGTTGACCAAATAACTCCTGGAACATGGTACTTCCATTGAAGGGTCCCATTCGGATAGAGCGCATAAAGATAATGATCACCACCCATACTTCCAAAATAAACAATTCCATTGTTGTCGATAACAGCACCTGATTCAACTGTACCTGCATCTATTGAAGTTTTAAATCGCCATTTCTCTGTACCGGGATTATTCGCGGTGCTGATTGGACTCTGACTGGTGTGATATGTATCATGGCAGCTCATCGGCCATGAGGAATTCATCAAACCATCATTAGACTCTTGATGACTATTACTCCCAACAAATCCAGAAGATAATTCTTCAATCTGAAAAGAAACTGTAGGTATTGCTTGTAATTTATCGTCGTAGATATTCCACGATTCTTCATACAGATAACAATCATTTTCATATTGTATCGAATGTATCGTTTTTCTCAAAGAAGTTGATAAGATTGAATCAGTCGTTGGAATAACAAGAATCAATAAGACACAAATTCCTAAGAGACATCTCCGATTAATTTTTTTCATAAATTCTTTCCTTGATTCTAAACATATAATTCATATTCTATTTATAGATTTCTATCCAATAAAACACAATGTTAACATAATAATATCTTTACATTAGTGATAATTCTAATTAAAATACTGGAAAAAAAAAAAAAAACTATTTAAATTCATATATGTTACTTATTTCTCATTAATAGGGGAGTTGAAAAAAAATGAGAGGAAAGAAAATTGCATCATTTTTGTTATGCATATTGGTAGGAACGAGCGGAATAGTACTCATACCAAAAAACTCAGATGTACGAGCAGATGGTTATCAAAACACTAGTGGAGAAAACGAAATTGGTCTCAACACCACCTATGTCTGGGAGCTGGTAAAACGATTTGGAAATGTAACGTTTGATGCTGATTGGTCGGAGGAGAATAACATACCGAAAGGACGATCGTGGGCAACGGCAGGAGAAAATTATACTATCGATAATATATTAATTAATGAATGGAGGAATTTTACGAATCCAGCATTCGATGAGTATCAGAAATTACTCATAGGACCAATCGATAAAGAACCATATAAGGATAGACTTTATTCAAACAAGATTGTCATAAAAGATTTTGATTTAACTATTGAAAATCCCGAAAAAATTATCCCGAATAGTGAAATGTTCCCCATAGGTATCGGTTGGAGCGAAGATAATATTTTAAACCATACCTATGGATTTTATAATGTAGATATATTAGAAAAAAATCTCTTTGCAAATGATTTTTTAGGTGAATCTTTTTTTCCTAATCGTCTAAATGTATCCGTACAGTTCTTGAATAGTGATACTCTCTTTGGTGGTTCTCCTGTATATCTCTCGCAGGATGACCCTGTTCCAGAAGACCAAGATGGTCTGGTGTTCATCATGAATGAAACAGAGGACTGCGAGGATAAGCTAGATAATATTACAGATGCCTCGGCATGTATATTGATTAAAGGTAATTCTTTTTACAGTTATGAACAAGCCGATGAAAAACAATTTTCGATATTGCGCGTGGATGAGACTGATGATAATCTTTCAGAGATACTATTAAAGATGGAAAATGGTTCTGAGTTTTTCGTTGATAATCTCTATGATTCAAATAGATTAGTCTTCACTAATTTAAGTGATGTTACTTGTATACCTGAGGGTCTAATCTGGGTTTTTGTTATACAAAGAACCGCTCCCTCAGATCCACGATCGCGTGAACTTAGAGTTGTGGAGAATTATTTAGGATCTCTTAATGGATATTATTACGATTTCTATCGATTACAATTATCGCATAAATTTTGGTATCGAGTTCATGAAATATGGGGGATTACGAGAGGTTGTCTAGGTTATATTTTATCTGATTATACGAATACTCATTTTATGACTCATACTGTAAAAGGTTGGAATTGGTTCTCAGATGCGTACAGTGACAGATGGTGGTTACCAACTTTTTCAGTTAATAAATCAATTGGGGATTTTTTATTAGAACATCATAACACTGTGAAAGTCACTGGTTCGATAGAACAAGAATATAGATGCCAAACAACCACCGAGCCTGGTGTGATAAGCCATAATTTTATCGGATACCGAAATATAACGCAGGATGAAACTGCTCCTGTAACAATATTGTCTAACAGAATAGATGGCTGGTGGGGGGCTACGACGGGCGACAGTGGTGCGGGTGGAGCAATTCTCCTTGGTATTGCTAAATATTTTAATGATTATAATATTATTCCGAAGTGTAATCTACGATTTCTTTTCACCACGGGGGAAGAGTATGGGATGCGAGGTGCACAACATTACAACGATAGCCACCCTCATAATGCTACTATCCTTTATGACAATATAACTCGATGGATCGGATTAGATCAACTCGGATTCTACTTCACAACTTCTGATGATACCATTAATCTTACAGTAAACATATTAGACAATACGACAAAAGCTGTCATTAAAACAATTGCAAATGATACACAGTACGTTGACCGAACGGGGTACGGTATCTGGGTTGATCAACCCGATGGATATGGCTCCGAGGATAAGGTGTTTAAAACAAGAGAAAATTGCAGTACGATTTGTTTCGGGAAAGACAATACTTCTCGATGGGATGGTTACCATCGGTCAGGTGAGGATTATTATGAGGGTGATAGTCTGAACCATACTGATCGTAATGATGTCAATGTGACATTTGAACTTATATGGAATGTGACAAAATATTACGTAGTAAATCCTGATTGTGAAATTGATGGAACAGCATTATTTATACGAACAGATTCTCCAAATGATGAAGACGAAGATGTAGACACAATAGAAGCAACAATTCCGATAAAATCAATATTACCTCAAGATAAAATACGGGTAAAAGCAGTATTAAAAAATCTCTTGGGCTTCCAAGTTGCTTCGGAAACAAGAGATTACGTCATTGGTAATAGTACATCGAACTTTACAATTAATGTCACTCTTCCGCCAGGCCGACTACTTGGACTTTACAAATTATGGTTGTATCTGTATAATTCAACAGGGAGGATCAACCAAATTCTTTCAATATCACCGAATGGTCCAAATGATACGACAAACTCAGATTTTCTATTCCTATACCCGCGGGGAAATCAAGCACCAACTACACCGACTCAACCACTGGGTCCAACCTCACTTAAACGTGGAGAACTGGGCAGTTGGTCTGCTCTTACTTATGATCCAAATAATGACCTTGTCGGCCAAAAATGGTATATGTATTATGATACATGGCCGTATACACCACAATACGATACTGGACTTTATGATCCTGAAAGTCTTTCGCTCTTTATAATGCATAGATATTGGACTCTAGGAACATATCAAATCAGAGTAAAAGCATATGATGAATATTCTACGTTATTACATCCCTATGAAAGTGAGCCTTCACCATATTTAACTGTCGAAGTCACCCCCTGGTGTGATATCATAGAACAACAAACCCATCAAGAAGGACTCATCCATGTTGTAGAAGGACTCCCATTTCAGTTCTATGGGGAATTATCTGGAGGTGAAAATCATGTGTTTGAATGGAATTTCAATGATCATACCCGATGCAGCACCATGCAGAACCCGGAGCATACCTATAGCGATTCAGGGATGTACAATGTCACCTTCAACGTCACCGATGAAACCACACAACTAATTGGAAGAACCTATACCCTTGTGCGTGTCTCCGACCTTGACTCCAACTTCAACATGAACTATTACCAGGGTGCAGCACCAGAAACCATCATAACATTCTGGAATACCTCCAAAGCGAAAAACGGTAACAGTATCACCAATGTCACGTGGGATTTCGACGATGGCACCATTTCCTACGCAAACATCGTTAACCATACCTTTGAAACAGATGGTGATTATAACGTCACATTAACAGTCAAGGACAGCGCGAACAACACTGATGTTGATTACGCCATCCTGCATATCTCTTCTAATCCGGAACCTCCTGAGATCCCGTATGTGCAAAGCCCGGGAGTGCTTCCTCCTGACTCAGAGGCGACGATCCTTGCTGAGATCGTTCCGACCGATCGGAACCTTTCCAGCGTCTCCGTGAACATCACCACCCCGAACGGCACCATGGGGAACTATACGATGACAGAAATTATTGACAATGTCTACATCTACACCCTGGATAACATCTCGCAGAACGGACAATTCAACTTCACGATCTGGGTGACCGATATCGAGAACAACACAAACAGCTCCACCGGGAACTTCACCATGATCGTTCCCTTGCTCTCCTTTGAAACACCCACCCCCTCGAATTATGCTATCAGGAACCACAACTGGGTAAATGTTAATGTGACTGTCCCTTGATCCTTTGAACACCTCTGCGTTTATCGACTGGAATCGTAGCCTCAGAGGATACTGGTCCCTGGACGCCTACAACACCACCGGGGTCAATGACAATTCCACCTTTGAGAACTTCGGGACATTCGAAAATGGTATGAACTCCTCGAACATCAAAACAGGGAAATACGGGAAAGCCTTGGAGTTCGACGGTATCGATGATTACGTGGACCTTGGCACCAACAGCAGCCTGGATCTCGGTACTGGTGATTTCACGTTCATGGTCTGGGAGAAAAGTCACAACCCCTTTTACTTGAAGAAAGCGATGATTCTTTCCAACAGTCCAGCATGCGAGGATTGGCAAGGCTATGGTTTCGGCGTCGCCAACACTGCGTACCTTTTTGCTTCACAATCATCAGGACGTAACGTGACGGTCGAGGGAACTATTGATGTGACCGATAACAACTGGCATCATATCGCTTTTGTGCGTGATGGAGGAGAATATTCAATATATGTTGACGGCACGTTTGATACCCAGGGGTTGGTCATCCATGACTATAACATTACGAACTCACAAAGCACCAATCTTGCCTATAATGGTCGTACATCAAACTGGTGCTATTTCGACGGGATGCTTGATGAACCGCAGCTCTACAACAGGGCACTTTCCCACGAGGAGATCAACGCCTCCTACAACAACGGACTCTATGATTTGTATCGTAATTTCACGGGTTTAACTGACGGCACGTACTCATACTCTGCCCATGCGATCGATACCTCGGGGAATATGAGTGAAACTGAGACACGGACGGTCACCATTGATCTCGATCCATTGATCACCAATGTCAACGCATCGCCGCATACCGTGGGATTCGGCTACAACGTGACCATCTCCGCAAACATAACCGACCCTGGAAGCGGTGTCAATACCGTGAACGTGAATGTCACCTATCCTGATCAGTCGTATGGGAACTTTACGATGTCGCATGCAACGGGGAACACATACCAATACATCTTTACAGATACGTGGCTAACCGGGCAGTACAATTACACCATCTGGGTAACGGATAACTCCAATAACAGCAACAGCAGCAGCGGACATCATTTTCATGTTTCAGCAACAGCAACTATCAGCATCGCAACCCTGAAGGACAGCTACAGTGGTGCTCAATACATCAACATCACCGACCCGCCGAACCCGCCTGAGAACTATACATTGGTTGATTGTGGTCTCACCTGGAACACCTACTACAACGCATCCTCCGGTGAAAACATCCTAGAGACATACCAGGGACCAGTGAATTATCAAGAGGATAATGGAACCTGGACGCCAATCAACAACTCATTTTATCCGCTCGCATCCAACCATCCAGCATACGTCTACGGTTATCGTACCGGGAACGATCATGGATTATATGGTGTGTATTTCAAATCCAATGCGCAACAGGAGTGGCCAGTCGCATTTACCTACAACAGATCAGATGATCCAACGATTCATGCAGTGAGAAGCAAGTTGGTCGGAGTTGGTTATGTTGATCCGCAGAGCAACTGGGCATACCAATATCTCCAGAACGTACAGAGCAGCCAGGCACAAACCAATGACTATTCGATTACCTACCCGAGTGTGTTCACTGGAACGGATGTCACCTGGAGCTATGGCAACATCGGATTGAAAGAAGAGATCACCCTTAGTAACACGACAAAGACCGTGTTGCAAAACCATCTACCATCACAGTATGGTCTCAATGACGCCAGCTCCTATCTGGTATTCATCACCAAACTCGACTACCAGAACCTCAATCTTTACAACAATTCAGGGTTGCTAGAGGGGAATGTCACGATCTCTGATACTGGGGTTGATTTCAGGGATGTCCTCGGGCAGTTCAAATGCGCGCTACCGCTTGGTGAGGCCTATGAGTTAAACAACGAATCTGCTCGACAGAAATTGACCTACCGTATCGTGCATCTGAATGGGGATACCTATCTGCTCTCGGGTTTGATGGTCTCTGATCTGAATGCGATGACCTTCCCTGTGGTGGTTGATCCGACGCTGACGGTGTATTCCGTCTCCAATGACGGATATATTTACAACTCTGGTTCTGTCTATTCAACGGTTCAATCTGCTTCATCAGGGACCGTGGATAGCTCTAGTATATATATTACGATTGGACAGAAAAGGGGTGTTGGTCCGACCTATTATGTCTATCGTGGTTTTGTGCTCTTCAATACCTCAGCATTGCCGTCTAATGCGTACCTGGATGATGCGACGCTTTCTTTGTATAAGAAGGATGATTACTCAACCATGGATTTTGACATCACGATCCAGAATAGCCAGCCAACATATCCGCATAATCCAATGCAAACTGGAGATTATTACCGAGGTTATTATTCTGGAAACGGTGGGTCATTGAATACCTCTCGATTCACAAGCGGATATAATGCTATTCCATTGAATAATCTGAGTTGGATCAATACCACAGGGATCACCAAATTATGCTTACGAAGTAGCAGAGACATCAACGGCAATGCACCCACGGGCAATGAATATATCAATGTATACTCAGGCAACGCTTTTGAGCCAGGTGGTGGCATAACATATAAACCGAAGTTGGTCATCACGTATCGGAACCAGTCGAAGATCAAGAACACGGGGTCCACGGACATCACAGGATATCTGCTGATCCAGGTGCAGTACTACAATTCTTCGCAGGGAGAATGGCTTGTGGAAGATGATACCATCAATGAGGCCACACCCCGTACCGTCACGAGCGGCAATCAGCTTGCGCTTGACACGATCTTCAACGGAAATGTCAGAGCCTCGGATCTGACGCATGGGACTGGTGTCACGTACCGAGTATATACTGCGTTCAGGGATTCTATTGGAAATATCCTGAAAACGAATGATGATGTGGATCTTGAAGCTTGGTGGCAGTTCAGTAAAACTTAACAAGAGCAATCTTCAACAATAAAAAATAAGGAAATCAGGTTCTTATGATTCCATCTGATTTTCCCTATCTTTTTTTATTAATTAAAAGTGCAAATCCACTGCGGATAAATATCTGAGAATAAGAAATGAAGGTGGGAATCGTCGAACAAACAACTCAAATATGAGTAATAGATAAATTACCTTCTATTTCGAGACATTGTAATAACTGAATTGAACCAATCACTTCATAAATTGTCGGGATTTATCAATAAAAATAATACTAGAAGAGTTTCCAGACTTTGATTTCAGCAACAGAACTCTTACCCGTGGTATNATAAGCAACGATTCGTATCGTACGTTTCTGGAAAAGAGAGCCTCCTACTCTCCATGTCCAGTTGTATGGATAGGTAGTATCAATTTTCCTTAAACTGTTACCGATATAAAATTCGACTTTTTTTAGTTCTGTCACTGGCTTGACGTCTATCGAAATCTTTCCGATGATTACTATTTTATCCTCAGCAATCAGGGACTCATATTCATTATCAAAAACATATAGACGGCTGGGGTGCGGGCGTGTAATGGCAGCAAGACCATGATTATTGATGAATAAACGCACAACTCCCTGAACGCCACCTGTGACAAAATCATCATAGCCGTCGTTGTTGAAATCCGCTGTAGTCAAGGCACCGAATGTTAAATCCTCAGGTTGATCTTCTGAATTCATAGGGATTCTGCATATCTTAAAAGGATCATAAATCCCTTGTTTGTCGAGGTAGAGAAAGAGTTCAAAAAAATTACCGGCGATAAAATCTGTCTTCCCGTTTTTTTCATAATCAAGCGAGGTTAAACTTACAGTCCCAGGAACGTTATAAATATCGGAAATAATCTCTCCTGGACCAGGCTCAAAAATGGTAGTCGCATTCGACTCTATCACCTGGTTACGTTTTAAATATACATAGCCCCAATTGCTATTGAGTGCTACCGCAGCAATAAAATCAATATCACCATCATCATCATAATCCGCTGAGGTTACTCCCCAACTACAAAGACCCCAATCATGGATGACTCCGGCACTCGTGAAATTTCCTGTTCCATTGTTCAGGTACAACTCGACTTTACCACTATTATCACCTACCAACAGGTCTACGTCTCCATCACCATCGTAATCCGCTGACGTCACTTTAGGATTGCACCGTTCCTCAGGGTCATACGGAATCCCTGACCCCCGTTTTGCAATCATTGTAGTGTTCCCAAAATGGTTCTCACCATCGTTGTAAAGCATACTAATAATGCCATATACATAAACATATGAACCCTGATAGTAAATGTATTCGGAATAACCGAAGATGAGATCTATATCGCCATCGTTGTCGTAGTCACCTGAATCTAATGATTCGATGTATGTATATGAAAAAGTAAACACATCATCCCGGGTAAATTCCAAATCATCATTGTTATAAAAAATAGAAATCGTAGAATGGGTAAATGGAACGGTTGCAGAGGCGACAGCAAAATCAATGTTATCGTCATTGTTGAAATCCCCAGAGGTCAAACCCCATGCAGCCTGTCCAAAATCAATAATTTCGTAGACATCAAACAACTGTGCATTCATATCCAATATTGTTTCGACGTCCTGACAAGTATTATGTACTTTGTATGTTTCCCAGATATTTCTATCGATAACCGATGCAACACGATGTTCGTTTGACATATCATTTATTAATTGAATGTATGGTGCTTCTATTTCGGTTTTAATTTCATTTTTTTTATCTATTGAATCGTAAGATTTCACGTTTTTGCATGGTATATTTTGTACGACACTCGATCCAACAAATAATATCATAATAATGCATATTAAAAATTTTTTCAATGTATATAGTTTCGTTATTTTTCCTCCGTTGTGTTAAATATTATGTTACTATGCTATATAAATATTTTCATAAATATTTTTTGTCGATTACATGAAAAAAAATTGTTTGAGAAAAAGAAAGAAAAATAAGGAAAGATGACATTTAGAGACACTATTTATATGATTTAACCGAAATTAAGTGCTGTATCGCATTTATTGTTCCTGAGTGTTCCTGAAATATTCATGATACCAATTATTATCTTCATCGGTTTCATATACACTATGCCGCCAGTCAACTTCTGTATAAAGATAGTGACCGCCTTCTTGCCACGAAAAATTTATGGGATCTGTTATGTATGATTCTGCAGGTGACAAATCCTCAGTGACATATACCTCGCCCAAATATCGTCCTGTTGGGGAATCCTGTCGTAGTTGAACCCAAAAATTCGTTGTTATTACCTGATTCGAGTCATTATTTTGAACTTCTATGGTACAATAACATTGATCTTCTTCAAAGTATCTATCTATATCAATGGCGATTAAATCACCTTCCGTTTGAGGTTGTGCACCTTCCGGGTCATATGCGTTTATTGCTGGCATTAAAACCATTGTTGCTGCAAACAACAATATTACAGTTTGAATTATTTTTCTCATTTTTCCTCTCCTTTTTTAACCAATTTTTTTTCAATTATATCGTTACCATGCTAGGTTGGATTTTATTATTCCGCCTTGCCCGTTCATTTCATTCAAATTCTATTCTTTTCCGGGATTTTGTTTTATCCATCCCAGAATATCTGCTTTTATGAAAAATCAGATACAGCAGAAATTTTTTTCTAATTCACCTTGATTATCTTTTTTTCACCTCCCTTGATGAAATTATGTCAAATATTTTTCACCATTTTATGTAATACAAAATGGGTATATTAATATTTCCCATTAACCCATAAACCCAATATCCCAATAAAGCTAAATAGCACAATCCCATTCTCGGCATTTACATGGGAAAATTACTGGGAAAACCTCGACCGCTTGACGGTAGAAATAGGGTGACGCTTCCCCCAGAGGTACTCGACCTCCTAAGACTAAAGCCAAACGATGAAATATTCTTCAGGCTAGATGACGGAAAAATAACGATGGGTAAAGCCCTGATAAAATACGAACTAATTGATGAGATACTCGGTGGGAAAAAGAGGTAAAACTACAAGCCAATCTCATCGTTAATCTGACGCATCCTCTCATTTTTCACAAACCAAAGAATGGTTCTCACCTGTTCGATTACATCATCCAGGGTTTTTCCCTGATCCCTGAAATTCTGCAACAAAACAAATCCATATTCCAAATATTTTTCTAATACATCCTTCCTATGTTTTTCAAGCTGAGGATCAATCTCTCGGACATCTAGGATGCTATATGTCTCTTTTTCCTCCATTTTTCAGTCCCTCCCTCAAATCATTCTTTCTGTATATTGTTTCAAGGTGATATAAAGCGGTAGTCTCAAATGTTCCTACAAAAGTAAAAAACACTGCCTATTATCTTCGATTTGATGAATTGTAGCCGTTTTGACTCGCCAAAAAGTAATATAGAATCATACATCGATATCTGATCAAATTAGTATTAAAATTTAGAGACAACAATCCCTTTGCATCAAACCTCATTTTTTATTCATTTTCTTCGTGACTACGATTACTACACTTTTACCAGCATGTTTCGTCAGACCACCGACTTTCCCATCCTTCGTCACTATTTTCTCTAGCAGCTCCTCAACATTATCAATCTCGACTCGCCTCATAATACCAAAAAAGTAATATATTCTACCTTATTTGACCTTTTCAAATACTTTCAACGACCCTCTCAAATACTTTATAAGGCAGAAACACCTTCTAGAATAACAGAACACATACTGTACACACTAAAAGATTCGATAGAATATGACCACCAGAGTGC
>WSSedL1B2DRAFT_1000127_pt1 | contig 11112 bp, 8 predicted proteins | sample WetSurSiteL1Bulk_FD_9470 | JGI IMG/M metagenome (IMG submission 9470)
AAAAAAATAGTTTTTTTTTTTTTTTTAGTATCGATATCATCACAAAAAACCTTGATGATTCTATCACCTCATGCTCATCTGAAACTAAAACGCTTAGAAAAATATCTATGTTATTATATCAAACACACATTAATTATATATAAATCATGTACAATTGCATAATCAAAGAGGAATGTAATCATGAGAAACAAAATGATAAGTCTTATCTTCTGCGGTTTGCTCATCATCGCAGCCTTCATACCTGTCAGTGGGAACTTGAATTTTGAGACCCCTGAACAGGGACCAAACCAAAGCACAACCCTGGAGTGGATCACCCTCCCGGAGCCAACACCGGTGGATATGATCCTTGAACAATCCATCTGTCGCAGGATGTCTTTTCACAGTGGGTACCCTGGGACACCGATTACCGATGTGGAATTATCAACAATCCTCTGGGCAGCCTATGGGATGACAACTACAGGAGGACGAACCATTTACAGTCCGAACGGGACGTATATCACAACCATCTACGTCATCCGAAGTGACGCGACCTACATCTATGTCCCCTCCAACCATTCTTTAATGTTATGGAAGATGGGTAACTACCTGTACCTTGGACAGAGTACTGGTGCACCTATCAAGTTCGGATTGGTCTGGAACCAGAGCATCGCCGCTGATGAAAAAGCAGCGATGGCGGAGATCGGCATGATCGCACAGAACGTATACTTCGATTCTAACGCCTTGAACCTTGCGACACTTACTACTGGGATGAGCGTGGACGATCTCTATGAGCTAGACCTTCCTGCGAACGAGAAACCAGAGATCATCATGCATCTGGGTCATCCACCAAGCGCATATGATTTCTACTACAACCCATTGCCTCCGTCAAACCTGCCACGTGTCATCAACAACACACTTACCTTAACAGAAGCGGTCAACACCAGACAGATCGCCTATAGCTGGAACAACACTGAACTATCATTGTTGGAGAAGTCCCAGATCCTCTGGGCATCCTACGGAACCTCCTATCTCTATGATGATGTCAACAACAAACGACATCGTACACTTCCCAGCGCGATTAACATCTATCCCTTCAAGGTGTACATGGCGAATACGACTGGTGTGTATCAGTACGCACCAGCGGCCCATTCGATTTCCTTGATAGTCTCGGGTGATAAACGAGAATTGATCCAGGATGCGATCGATCCAGGCAACATCTCGGTAGCCTCTGCACCGATGATTATCGTTCCTTTCTGGGATAAGAACATCGGCAGCCAGACCTACCTTCTCTGGTGGTGGTATGAATCTGGTGCTATCACCCATAACATCCTGCTTGAGGCGACCGCATTGAACCTCGGTGCAAACCTCGTATCGGTCATCACCGATCAAAATGCATTGCGAACCGCACTAGGACTTTCAGCTCAGACCAACCTGGTCTGTTTCCATGTCGGCATGGCTGGTTACACAGGCGGAGGAGTCCAGAACAACCCGCCAACTGATCCGATCGTCTCAGGACCATTAACCGGTTTTCGTGAAGTTTCTTACAATTATACAGTCGTTTCTACAGACCCTGATGGTGATGAGGTGTCCTATTTCGCAGACTGGGATGATGACAGCAACAGCGGATGGGTCGGCCCATATCCATCTGGAATGCCTGTGACATTGAGCCATGCCTGGACACAACCAGGGTCCTATTCCGTGAAGGTAAAAGCAAAGGACACGCAGAGTTTGGAAAGCAACTGGACAACCATCACAATGTCCATTGGCGGGCCTGTCCTTGAAATAAAAATTAAAGGTGGTGTTGGGATCAACGCAGTTATCAAAAACAACGGGACTGCTGAAGCAACCAACATCACCTGGGTAGTCACCTGTGATGGTGGTCTGGTGTTCCCTCGTCAGATGACAGGGACTGCAAGTCAAATCGAAATCGGAAAGACATTTATCTTACGGCCATTGATCTTTGGTCTTGGAAAATCAACAATCACTGTATCGGTCAGCGCTGATGATGGTGTGACTGCGGAGTCAGTCGTGAACGGGTTTTTCCTCATGCTCATTGTCGTCGGAGTGAAATAACCCCTTTCTTTTTTTATTAATAATTATACCACAGATGATATATTAAATCATAATAGTAGAAATAAATACTATCAAACGTCCGCTCTGAAAGAATCTGAAATGAAAAAAGATTTATAGCCTAGGTTTCATTCCAAATCCACGAATGTTGAAGAATAAAAATCTCCTCATAGGACTTATCTTGTCTCTTCTCTCAGGCCAGTTCCTGCTCGTCCTCATGCTGGGCGCAGCCATCGCTCCAGGCTACTCCATTCACAACAATGCCATAAGCGATCTTGGAGTGATCCCACAAACAAATCTACTGTTCAACACGTCACTCTTCCTCTTTGGTGTGTTTGTGCTCATTGCAGCATACCTCTATCACAAAATACATAATAAACGATGGTTAACGAGCATCATCATCTGTTCCGCGATTGGAACAATCGGGGTCGCACTCTTCCCTGAGAATAACCCCGACATCCATGCAATCTTTGCTTCCATCGCTTTTATCTTCACAAACCTCATCCCCATCGGCGTGTCAAAGCTACTACCAAAACCTATGAATATCCTGTCTATCGCAACAGGCATCACCGGACTACTGTTCCTCTTAATTTATATCATGGGTGATATAAATATTCTGAATTTCTATAGCATCATCGGAAATGGTGGTACAGAACGAATGATCGTCTATCCTGTCATAATCTGGTTCATCGCATATGGCGGCTATCTCATAGCATCATCGACAGACACGGAACAAAAAAACATTCATACGAAATAATCTTAGTTTTTTGTTTCATCATCCTCTTTTAAAAAAGATATCTGAGGATACGTCGTCTCTTTTGGAGCACAGCCTGCAGCACCACCACCCGCACACGCACAAGCACATGCACAGCTCGACACACAAGCGCAAGACACACACGCACAGGAATGTTGTACGGGTGGCGCGGTTGGAGCTAGCTGTTTTTGATACTGACGCGGGTAGAAGATGAACGGGTAGAACCACCACCAAGTCGGCGCATAATACGCTTTCTTGACCTCGGATTTCTTCTCACCAGCCTCCACGAGACGTTTCTGCTGCTGCTCATCCTGTGTCACCCGTTTGTCCTTTATCGCCTGATAAATATTCTTGTTCATCCAGATCCCACGACAATCTTTGCAAACGTAGATATGATAATCCTTGTAGTCACTGGTCCGAGTCACCGTCTCCATCATCCCATCACATCGAGGACAGGAGCCGACCGGAGACGAATAATCACGGAACGAGACGACCTGCTTGGTGTTAAACTCACTTTCATTAACCCCCGACTCCAGCAATGATTCCACCTCACCTTTGTCAAAATAACTCCCACCACAAGTCTCGCAGAAATCAATCGTAGTCCCCTGCAATGACCGCCGTTCGAGACGAGTCCCATCGTTCGGACAATCCAGGTTGATATGTTTGATGAGCTTCCGAAAACCACCCGCAGACATCTGTGGGTCCTCATAGGATGACCGGAACCTTCCACGTAACAGCACCGCAAGCAAAACCACAACAACAATAGGTACGATCGCGAACCACAATACCCAACTATATCCGGAGAGAAAATCAAAAACCCCTGGTCCCGGTCCGACATGCGAAAACACAGACAAGGGCATGAGCATACCAGTGGATTTCTTCTGACCCGCAGGGATATTCTCCCATGTCCAAAGAACACTGGAGTTCATGAACGACGTGGGTTGCGATGTGGTCGTCACATCATGGATCTCCGGCGGGAGATGATACGTGACATTCATCTGCTGCACCACTGCATTGTCCCACCAGCAGGGAGTGAATTGTACGGATGCCTGTTGATCGTTGTATTTATAGATAAATTCTTTTTGCAGCACCTCAAATGAGAACGACAATTGTTCGTTCGCATAGAATGTCTTATCCAACGTGACATACACACCAGACCAGTCGGCACTGTTCTGAGAGACCACAGATGCAGCATCTCCACCAGACGAACGGACATCATAATTTGATGTGGGCAACCCGACCGTCACCCAGGGGATGTTCCCCGTGTGCACCAGCATCTNGATCTCATAGCGGATGATGACGTTCCCATCGGTCTGTACCCAGAGGTCGACGTTCTGAGAGGAAATCGTATACGTCCCTGTATCCGCAACTACAACTGTTGTTGTAAAAAAAATGAACAGGAGACAAACCAAGAACAGACAACTCGAAAGAACGGTACGCGTATTCTTCATTTGGCACCTTCCTTATTCAGATGATCCAACGGACAAGCACCCAGACAAAGNGGCAGATGCTCACAACCGTTACATTCCTCTTCGACAAACGCATGATCCCTGATCTGAACCGCCAGGGGATTATCCCAGATCGTCTCCCATGCATCTTTCAGGATGTTCCCCAGCTTCTTCTGGGTCCAGCTCTGACAGGGGATCACATCCCCGTTCGGCTCGATCATCATATTCACCGAACAAGCAGAACAGCATCGCTGCCCAAACCCAAGCTCTACGGGGTTCACCTTGTTATAACACGTCGGCAGGAACCAATTGAACGTCACGTCGTGGGATTCTGCGTACTCTTTTGCCGCCTTAAGGATCTCATGTAATTCTTCTTCTTTTAACCCGGATTCTTCTTTTTCTGCGATCCCACGGCCTGCGTTGATGATCGCGTTCGTCGACACGTACCGCACACCCAGTTTCCGAGCAAACACAATGAGTTTTTTTAGCTCTTTTGCATTCTTTTTTGAAAGCGTCGCATTCACACTCACCGACAGACCAGCAGCAACCGCGTTTTTGATCCCCGCGACCGTCTCATCCCACGCACCCTTGCGACCCTGGATCTCGTCATGGACCGCTGCTTTAGCTGATTCAAGGGTGATCTGGATCCAATCAAGATGCGCAGCACAAAGCTTACCAGCAAGCTCCGCAGTAAGCAACGTCCCATTCGTAATGACCCCGGTCGTGAACTGTTTGCTATACTCGACAAGCTCCGCCAAATCAGGACGTAGCATGCATTCCCCGCCGGTGAACACCACTTGCGGTACACCAACCTCCCACAATCTATCGATCACCTGTTTCCACTGCAATGTGTCAAGCGATCCTTTCGCATCCGAATTCTCAGAAAGATAACAGTGTGGGCATTGATTGTTACATTGATACGTCAAGGAAAGATCCATCCGACCCGGTGCCTTCATATCTGCTGGTTCCACCACGGTCATCCCGATCAGATGCAGTGGCGGTTCCTCGCGGGCGAACCCGTTGATGACCCCGATGATCGCATCAAAATCATGCCGGGCTTTCTCCTTTGATACCCGGTATTTCCGAACGATCTTCTGAACAGTCTTCTCCGGGACCTGCTCCGTAGGAACCTCATAGCAACTCTCGATCATCGCCTCAAGGATAAAACACGTCGTCTCATTCAGAAACAGTACATACTTACTATTGATCCACAGTTTTTTCTCATCAGGTTTCAGATGAAGACGCACACCATCCAACGTCACATGTTTTAGCATACGACAACCCCCGGTTTTATCAGACAACTATTCTTTAAGACTTTCGATAGTTCAACAGCACAAACCTTGAGCATTGTTTTCTCACTTACACCCCATATGAGAACAGCATATATTTAAGGTAAAAAAAGATTCGAAATGAAAACAAAGGATGGGATCACATGGGTTGTCCCTACTATGAGGATTTCACTAGATTATGCATCACNCGATTTTCCCATATCAAGAATTATACGAGTTTTGAGACCTGCGAATCAGACAAACACACCAACTGCCTCGTCTACAATGTCTTACAAAAGAAATTCAACTGTAAATACCTGGAACGCTGTGCGGAAGAAGCAATCAAAGGCATTCCTGTATTGCTGAAGTTTTTTGTCGAAGATGACATGACCATAAAACTCTTCAAAGACATCGTCGTGAAATATTGCACGGTAACGGAAAAACACACCCAATGCGCGAACTACCAAATGTACGAACAGGGGCTGCAACCTCCACTGGAATTATTACCAAATGGCAAGAAAATAAAAATCACTGATATTCTCCTCAGAAAGGAAATCAAAATTGACTAACCCATCCGCTTCTCCCAATTCTTGTTTTTTTTATCATGGTACACAGACAAGCACTTCATACGAAAAATAAATGAACCATCAGGAATTTCCAGTCTATATGCCCCACATCCTCAGAGTAATAGGTACAATTTCCCGAGCAGAGTTCATCATGCCAAACCTTGGCTCGCTCATTCTGGGTCTTGCCTGGGGAGCAACCTCGACCATGAGTCTTTCAACCCTCGCAGTACTCATTGTTCTTTCATTTACCATCATCAATGGCAGCTCCGCGATCGGCGCACAAATAAACACACTCTCCGACTATGAGTTAGACCTCAAAGACCCACGGAAGAAAAACCTCACGGACGCTGTCGAAGCAATCGGAAAAAAACGCATAAAAATCCTCTTGTCCCTGGAGTTTATTATCACACTCGCATTGGTCATCCTCTTCATCTATGTCAACAACAACCCTGGGCTGTTACTACTCTGGATCATCGGGATTTCACTGGGCTGGATCTACTCCGCACCACCCATCAGACTGAAAGCACGATCCTGGCTTGCGCCTGTCTGCCTCATCTTAGTCCTTGGTATCTTCCCGGTGCTGTTCGCCTATTTCACCTTTACCTCAACAATTCAGCCATTCTTCCTGCTCGCACTCGTCGGGCTAGCAATGACCATCTACGGGGTAATTATCCCAACCGAGATACGAGACTACTTCGGGGACAAGACCATGCAGATCGAAACTATGACCGTGCATCTCGGATTAGTAAAAGCATGCGTCGCAAGCATCGCTCTCATCAGCATCGGTGCCATCTTCTTTATCGTAGCGTATCTGCTGGAATGGCTCACCGGATCACGACCGTACCTTGCTGTCCTGCTGCTCATCATCCCCGTCTCGGTCTTCATTGTGATAACAAAAATAAGGAAACTCCATGGCCTCTCGAAGCAGTACATGGATTCCTATGGGAACATCCCCCTCAAAGAACAGATCGTCAGCATCTCCGCACACAACCCGCAATGGATTATCATCATCACACAGACCTACAGCGTCCTCTCGGTTATTCTTCTAATCAATAAATTTGTGTGATATCATAGACTATCCACTAGAATATTTATTTGTTTTAAAAATGATATTTTTTTTTAAAAAGACTAATAATAAAGTAAAAAAAAAGAGAAAGAGAGAGGTACTCAGATTATGAGTACCCGCCGATCATGAGGCTTGGGTCACCAATCAGTACCCATTGTTCAACGGATTTCTGATGTGAAAAGTCCCATGGGGATTCAATGGATGCCTTGAAGTGATTAATATACTCAGTCAACGTGGCTGCATACGCTTCTCCAAGGCCATGATGCCCATTGGTACCGTATTGGACGAAGAACTCCGTGGTGATATACCCATCTAAACCACCCGTTGTGCAGTACTCCCCGAGGAGTCCGTATCCGAACCCGGTGTTTCCCATCGAGGCGATCGCGCCAGTCTTTTCGAGTCGCACGAGCCGTTCGCTCCAGCACTCAGCAACAGGATATCCATAGCATTGTAACTGAGCGGCATTCGTTCGGTCCTTTAATGTTGGAAGGAACGACACGTTGAATTGGCTGTTATGACATCCACCGACTGCCACCACTGGATTCATGTATTCATTCTTCAGGGAATCCATCGGGAAAAATGGTAGAGCCTTGTATTGCAACCAAACGAGTCCTTCAACCTCGGCATTCTTCCGGTTACCAGGTATCCCTGGGTATTGGTCGACCCAAACCCCTGGGTTCCCATGACCGGAGAAGAAGAAAAACCCAGCGCCCTCGTTAAAGGCGGCAAGCACCTGTTTCATATTAGTCCATGCTCCGCTGGACGTGAACAGATAGTTTTTCTCAATTGATGATGGCATATAGTATCCTCCACCAGCGCGTCCGAGGAGCAGTTGATCCCCAACGCACCATTCTCCTTCCCAGTACATCCCATATCCGGTTTTTGTCTGGGTAAAGACAGTGGTTCCTGCACTATTGTTGACCCAGACATGGATGCTGGTATCAACACCATAGGGCCGTGGGTCATAGGCTTTCCCGTTGATCTTCAGAGTTCCGCTGCTGTATTGGATATTCGCCCACCCTGAGAAATCATTACAGTATGCTTCATGTTCTGTGGGTACGTAGCTGTAATCAGTGTTTCCAAGGATGTCGCCATCAGAGACGGACACGATCTCAGCAACCGGTGGGAATGGATATTTTAGTTTGGTGATCAGATGGTCATCGTGGTTAAAGGTGATGCTGGTTGCTTTGGATTTATCCAACGTCACTTTAATCTCATCGACAGGCCCGTACACGTTGTTAATGTTCTTGCTTTGAGCACAAATCGTGTATTCACCATTTGGTAATGAATTGGTGTTCCAATAGATACCAATTGGTGTGAGGATATCCATAAACCCGTCCCCGGACACACCGACCATCTTATTGAACCAGTCGCCCACAGGTGTGGTCTCATAGTGAATTATTTTATCAACGACTGCTTTGACTTCTTTTATATTTCTGCAGGGCAACCGTCCTAAAGCAACATCAGGGTAGGTGTCTTTCTTATCTGCGTTTTGACCGTAGATATGGTTCCCATTAGAGTCCCAGCTGCAGAATACACCAGTATCGTTGTAGATATCAGCGTAGTAAAGATCACTAATGAATCCAGGGTCGTCCCCTGCACTTGGCATACAGTTGGAATACCGGACGGGCACGTACCAATCTTGTGTCCCTTCGTTCTTATTGTCTCGTGCGACCGCGTTCCACCATGAATTTAACCCACCGACGAGTAACACATACGTGGTGTTGTAGTTCTCAAGAGCGGATTTGATGAATAATTTTATCTGTTCTGGTTTGTCATATCCTGTGGTGAACTCAGCGTAGATATCTTCTGTCGTCTTCAGCATGGTGGAGATTCCCTTAGAGATCTTATGGTCCACCAACGGTTGTAATGCGCTGGAAAACTTGGAAGGTGCGATAATGACTAGTTTATATTCAGTGTTTGCTGGGAATGGTGTTTTATCAGGAGATTTGTAGGTCACAGTGACCTGAATATCGTCCGCGCAGTAGATCGTATCAGATGCTGGTTGATATCTCACGGGATAGGTGTTGATGGTCAAGAACGTCACATGCTGGTTGTTTTCATCCAGCCCAGCGCCGACATTATAGCTCACCCAATCACTCGGGAAGAGATCATTTGAGTCGTAGATCGCTGCATTCATCTGTGGCGAACTGACTTGTGGATCACTGCCCAATATCATTGGTTGTGGTGCCGGTTCAACCTTCTGTGTTAGCACCTTGGTCTGAACACCTTGTGCGGAGCAAACAACGCTCTGTACTGTCGTACCAAATGGTAAGGCCAGTGTCTCGATACGTCGTGGAACCATTGGACTTCCTGCATCAAAGACCCAGGAGTCTGTCCCTTCTGATCTTAATTGGACAAAAGACTCTTTTTCAATGATGGTTGGTTCTGAAAAGGTGAATCGAAGATCCCCTTGTTTCTGACTAGCTTCTCCAATGCCTACAGTAGTAAAACCACTTAGTATAAATAGTCCTACTACTAAATATATTATGCTTTTCATTTTTTTTTTGGCCCCCTAAATTTTACTATTACTATGTTATTAATATTGATTACTCTTAATTATATAAACTTTTGTATTGAGGGGAGACAACAAAAGCTAGAGGCAGACAAGGATAAATTGATGGGATATTATATTTAAAACAGAAAGGAATCATCAGGAGAAAAGAAATAAACCGAGAGTCAGACCTACACGAGCCAACCTCCCAGTCACGCATATCACAGTGTTTTTATAGACAACCGTGATAAACGCTCCAGTTGACTCCTATGGAGCTGTGGTTGATCTTCACCCTTGTTGGGTATATGATTGGTGCCATTCCTAGCGTCCTGGATAAGTACATGATGAACCAATGGTACCACCCTGTGACTACTGTTCTTCTCAGAACCCTTTGTAACGCGATCTTCCTAGGCACTGCAGGATTGCTATTCCTCAACATGCGACTGTCCTTATCACTGTTGCTTCTCGCAGCCATCCCTGCGCTCCTTCTTGTCATCAGCTTCGTCGTGTACCTCTTCGTACTCCAAAAAAGGAATGCAAGTGAGATCCAACCTTTCTCCCAGTCGTTGGACACCTTGTTCATCTTCCTTGCGTCCATCCTTTTGCTCCATGAGTCCGCAAGTCTCCCCAACTATATTGGAATCATTGTGATTGTCATCGGCGTCTATCTTGTCTTGACCGAGCATGTCACAAAAATACCACGCATGGACCGTTCCCTGCTTATCATCGCAGCTCTTGTCCCGCTCGATATCGCGTATGCGCTGCTTGTTAAAACATACCTTGGGAATGCAGATCCTATCGCTCTTGCTGTCTCAATCTACATCATGGCGTTTCTCATTCTGTCTGTAGTGTCCGTGGTGCTCCGGCGACGTATCAACAATAAACCCACCACTCTCAGACCTCAGATTCGGATCGTCATGGTCGCTTCTTTCTTTGCTGCAACCGCAGCAGCGTTCCTATACACAGCGCTCTCTCAGGCGAACGCCTCCAAGGTGTACCCCATGGCAGGCATCAACTCTGTCGTCGTGTTTTTACTCGCCACCATGTTCCTGCAAGAAAAATTCCATAAACACAAGTTCATCGGCACGCTCATCGTGGTCGTCGGCATCTACCTCCTCTCGTTATAATCACGACCCATTTGAATCAATTGTTGGTTTTTTTCCTCGTGGTGCATCTGTTTTTAAACTTAGGTTTTTTGTATAAAAAAATCCTTCGGGTCTTTGGTGTTTGGTGGATAGGGAAGTATCTGATATACACAGATATTATAATTTTCTTCAGAATACTCTTCAGTATCCTCTTCTTCATCTAAAAATAATTTTGGCCGAAACAATTTCATGGTTTTACTTAAACGTTTAAAAAACTCTTCAGTTTCTCTTTCATCAGCTTTTTCCATTATCATTTTTGTTGCTGTACCCATCTCTTCCAACCGTCCATATTATTACGCACATATAATATATAAATATTATC
>WSSedL1B2DRAFT_1000132_pt1 | contig 10815 bp, 8 predicted proteins | sample WetSurSiteL1Bulk_FD_9470 | JGI IMG/M metagenome (IMG submission 9470)
AAGCGGTTCCGAGCAGGCGGCTTGGCCGCCCCCCCGGGTTGCATTTGACGCCGTTTTGTGATTAGTCGAACGGGCGGCCGGAACGTGGCCTTGAAACCGACGCAGAGGTTTGCCGAGACATGAACGAGGACCGGGACATCACACTCGAGATCCTGAAAAAGCTCTTTGCAGTGACGGGCAAGAGCTATTCGGAGAAGCTGATCGACTACGGGACGAACCCCGCAAACGCCAGACCCCTCGAAAAATACGACGGCTACGGGAAGTGCATCTCCGATGACTGCGGGGACGTGGTGGAGGTCTGGCTGCTTGTCAGAGACGGCAGGGTCGAAGAGGCCACGTTCCAGACGACGGGCTGCCTGCCGACCTGCGCCTCCGTCGCGGCGGCCACGGCGCTGGCCAAGGGGCGCCCGATCCGGGACTGCCTCAAAATCACCCAGAGCGCCATCATCGAGGAGCTGGGCGGGATGCCCGAAAAGGATCACCACTGCGCCCTGTTTGCGGCCCGGACCTTCCAGAGGGCACTGAGAAGCTACGTGACGGGAAGGCAAGGAAAGGCCGACTGACGGCAGCAACGGGAAAACGGGAAAGGGGCTGAAGAACATCGTCTTCAGCCCCTTCTTTTTTTCTCCGCTTCTCTGCGCTCAGGCCTGGCCCTCGATCGCGAGCCCCCCGCTTTCCGCGGCGCGGCCCTCCGTGCGGAACATGGACATGGTCGAGGCCAGCTCCTCAGCGGCGGCAGCATTTTTCTGGGTTACCGTGCTCATCTCGGCCACGGCCCGGTTGATCTGGCCGATCCCCTCGGACTGCTCCTTCGAGGCGGCGGCGATCTCGGCCATGAGAGACACCACCTTCGATGCAGCGGAGGTCACTTCGTCGAAGTCGCTCCTCGTCGCATGGGCCAGGTGCTCTCCGTCGCGCACCTTTTTCACAATGTCCTCGATGAGTTCGGAGGTGCTCCGGGCTGACTCGGTCGCGCGCAGCGCGAGGTTTCGCACCTCGTTGGCCACGACGGCAAATCCGGCGCCGGCCTCGCCCGCCCGGGCCGCTTCGACGGCGGCATTCAGGGCCAGCAGATTCGTCTGGAAGGCGATCTCGTCGATGCTCTTGACGATGTTCTGGGTCTTCCGGCTCGCCTCGGCGATCTGATTCGTCGACGTGGCCAGCTGTATCATCGAACGGTTCGCCTTCTCCATGATCTCGTGCGCCGAGGCCATGAGCTTGTTGGCCTCGCCGGTGTTGCCGGCGTTCTGACGCGTCATCGACTCGAGCTCGTCCAGGGATGACGCCGTCTCCTCCAACGACGCCGCCTGCTGGGAAGCGGATTCGGAGAGGGTCTCGGCGATCTCCTTCGATTGCCCGACGGCCTCGCCCATCTTCACCCGCATGGTGTTGACCGACTGCGCCAACTGCCCGAGCTCGTCGCTCGACAGGGCGGAGATTTCATGAGTGAGATCCCCTTCGGCGACATGCTGAAGGACGTCCATGGTCTCCCTCAGCCTGGATGAAATCATCCGTGTGATGAGCATGCTCACCGCGATGGAGAAGATCACGACGACGGCAGCAACGAGGATGAAGTTGCGAAGCATGGCGCTGAACCCGGCCTTCGAGGCGCCGTGGTTTTCCTTGCCGAGCCGATCCTCCAGGGCCTGCAGCTCAGACAGGGCCTTGTACATGGCCTGATACTTTCCGTCGACAGGGCCCATCAGGGTCAGGGCGACGCTGTAGTCCACGGTTGCCATGTCGAGTACCTTCACGGCATGCTCCCGGTAGGTTTTCAGCTGCTCCAGGGCGGTCTCGACGAGCCTCTTTTCCTCGGGGGTGATGCTCCCCTGCTTCACGATCCCCTCCGTAAACTGCTGCGTTTCCGCAAGCACCTTCAGCTGCTCTTTCGTCAGGGCATCGAGGATCTTTTCGTCGGCATTGGACCCGGCAAGGCTGAGGACCTTGTAGAGGTTCTTGTGCACGACGTTGACGTCGTTGATAATCCGCGTACAGCTCTGGTAGCCGACGAAGCGGTTGTTGTAGAGGTCGTCGATCGCCGAGGACTGGCTCGAAAACCCCACGTAGGCCATAGCTACAAGGACAGCCATCGAGACCACAACGACGAGGGGTGAGACAAGGAGCTTCTTCGTCATGGACAGGTTCGCGATCAATTTTCTCATCCCTCTGATCCTTTCGTCTGGCAACAAAAAAGATCGGCAGGGTCGGGAAACCCTGCCGGAAACGTTTATCCTACTTGTAGGCGCCGCAGCACAGAACCAGGTCACCCACCTTGAGGACGTAGGTCGTCTTCGCCTCGACCTTCTTGGTCTCGGGGTTCAGGTACTTGTAGTCCACCCAGCCGGAGCCCTTCGTCTTGGCCGTTTCAACGATCTCCTTGCGGAAAAGCTTGCCGTCCGTGTCGGGGACATCCATGAGATTCTTCCCCATTAGCTTCGGGTTCTTGGGGTGTGCCACGATCGTGGCGCTCATGTCATAGGCAAAGACATAGAGATCGCCCTTGTCGAACTGGCCCTTCGCCTTGCTGAACTCCTTGAGGGCCGCGTCTTTGCCGTTGGCCTTCACATAGGCGGCGGCCTTTTCGACGAGGGCCTTCGCTTCCTTCTGGGAAGCCATGGCACCCGACGCAAACACAAGCCCGAGAACAAAACACAGCGCTAACGTAATCACCAGCATTCTCTTCATCGATCTACCTCCAGGGAGAGTTATGGCTTTCGATCCGGGAGCGTTCAATAAAAGTAACACGAACGATGTTTTAGCATAATCTGTGCCACATAGTGGAACTCGACCGCATCACCCTTAACTCCTGCGGAACCGGCACCAAATAAGGTTTTGCAGCCCGTCGGCAAATGGTGTATGGTGCCCCTGTCCGCGGCGGCTCGCTGCAGGCGAGAGATGAGCGAAGGGAGAGATTTTTTATGGCAGAAGACATCCGATGGGTAAAGACACACTGCGCACGCATGGATCACGGGGGCTGCACGCTCCTCGTGGGGGTTCAGGACAACAGGATCGTCAAGATCAAGGGTGATCCGACAGGCTTTCTCAACAAGGGCTACACCTGCATCAAGGGGCTCGCCTCGGCGGACAAGCTCAACCACCCGGAACGGCTTCGTTACCCCCTTAAGCGGACCGGCAAGCGCGGCGAGGGCAAGTGGGCGCGCATCTCCTGGGATGAGGCCCTGAAGACGGTGGCCGAGGGCCTGCTGAAGGTGAAAGAGCAATACGGCGCCAAGGGCGTCGCCTTCGGCGTGGGCATGCCCAAGGGGCTCGACCACTTTATCCAGATCCGTCTGGCCAATTTGTTCGGCTCTCCCAACATCATCGCCTCGCAGGACGTCTGCCATGCACCCCGCGAGATCACGGGCGTGCACACCTGCGGGTTCTACCCCGTGGCGGATCTGCACCATGCGAGCAAGGTCGTCGTCCTCTGGGGGAGCAACATCACCTCCACCAACGAGGAGGGCGAGATCTGCAGCATGCTGATGAAGCAGATCAAGGACGGCACCGAGATCATCGTCATTGACCCGCGGCGGATCGATCTGGCCAAGAAGGCGAAACACTGGCTCCAGCTGCGGCCGGGCACGGACTCGGCGCTCGCCCTGGGGTTTCTCAACGTCATCATCGAGGAAGGCCTCTATGACAAGGAGTTCGTCGAGAAGTGGGCACACGGCTTCGACGAGCTTGCCGCCCATGTTAAATCCTATACCCCCGAGAAGGTCTCCGAGATCACCTGGGTGCCGGCCGATACCATCCGCCAGGCGGCCCGGGCCTACGCTGCGGCAAAGCCCGCGGCCATCCAGTGGGGAAACCCCATCGAGCACAACACGCAGACCTTCGAGACGACGCGGGCCCTGATCTGCCTCATGGCAATCACGGGTAACCTCGACATCCCCGGCGGAAACGTCGACCCCCGGGACCCCAAGATGCTGGGTCTCGCCCCCCTGGTCCGGGCCGATCTCATCCCCGACAAGCGCAAGGAGATGATCGGGAACTCCCACGGCATCATCCCGCGACTCATGACGAACGCGCCGGCATTTTTCCGGAAAGCGATCCTCGAGGACGTCCCCTACCCCATCCGCGGCGCCTACATGATGTGCTGCAATCCCATGCTCTCCTACGCCGACAGCCGGCTGACCTACGAGGCCTTCATGAAACTCGACTTCCTCGCCGTCGCCGAGATCTTCATGACGCCCACGGCGGCCATGGCCGACGTGGTGCTGCCTGCCGCGACGCAGTTCGAGTTCAACGACATCGGCCACATCGGAATCGGCCACGGCTACATCCTGGCCCGGCCCAAGGTGGTGGAGCCGCCCGACGAGTGCTGGCCCGACATCAAGATCATGAACGAGTTGGGCAAGCTCATGACGCCGAAGGAGCTCTGGAAAGAGAACTTCGACGAGTTTGCCGAGGACGTGGTAAAGCCGGCGGGCCTCACCTATGCCCAGTTCTGCGAGAAGGGCTACCTGAAGGGTCCCGAGCGGTTCAAAAAATACGAGGAGAAGGGCTTCTCAACACCGACGACGAAAGTGGAGCTGCGCCTCAGCACCGCCGAGAAGTTCAAGCTCTCGCCGCTTCCCGTTTACAAGGGCCTGCCCGAAACGGAGGACCCGGCATACCCGCTTGTTCTCACCAGCGCCAAAAGCCGCTACTATCTCCATTCCTCGTATCGCTGGATCGAGAAGCTCAGAAAGCTCAACCCCGACCCGAGGCTGGAAATCCATCCGGAGACGGCCCGGAAGTTCGGCATCGCCGAGGGCGACAAGGTCCTCATCGAGACCCTCTACGGGAAGATCACCCAGGTTGCCTATTTTAGCGACGCACTGGATCCCCGCGTTCTTTGCGCCGCCCATGGCTGGTGGTTCCCCGAGGGCAAGCCGGAGACCCAGTACGACTGGCAGTCTTCCAACTTCAACATGCTCACGTCGGTCGGCAAACTGGGAAAAGAGTATGGAACACCCAATCTGAAAGGACTTCCCTGCAGGGTGAGCAAGGCGTGAAGAAGGGTATCGGGTATAGGGAAAGAAGCGGAAACAATCGTAATCAATAAAGGGCCCCGTCCCGATGCGGACGGATCTTGCAAAAACCCCGACCTCATGCGGTCGGGGTTTTTGCATCTCGACATGATGCGGTATGTCTCTCGCGCTCCTTTCTTCCTGAAAGCGCCATAATGGATATTAGTTTCCGGTACAACCTTCCAAGACGTAATCGTTACATTTCGGGTATCGTTGCAGTCAAAGCCGAAAGCAGTATTGGCGGATTTTTCTTAGGCAGATATACGTTCATAATAAGCGCCAGCAAGGCCTAATAGCGCTAATACGACCACAATAGCTAACAGTGGGTAAGTGATCCATGCCGGCAAATCCATCATCTTGATGCCAGCAATTGCAGCAATAGTACAAATTAAGACGATGATCTGTAATAGCATAGTTTTCAACGTATTTCACCTTCTCTCAATAAAAGTCAAAGTGTCATGAGCGCATGGTCTTCCCTTCATATCGAAAGCGCAGGCCGTACTGTGGCAGGCGATTCTAGATTTCCACGACCAGCAGCCACACCATGCACAAGAGCACCGTAATGACCGTCGGGATAAAGACTGCTTTCAGATACTCCATGAAGGAGATAGGGTAGCCTGCCCTCTCGGCCATGCCGATGGTCACCACGTTGGCGCTCGCCCCGATCATGGTGCCGTTGCCTCCCAGGCAGGCCCCCAGCGCCAGGGCCCACCACAGCACTCCGCCTTGGGCCCCGGGAATGACTTCAGTGAGGTAGGCCACGATGGGCAGCATCGTCGCCGTGAAGGGGATGTTGTCAATGATGGCTGAGGCAATAGCCGAGACCCAGAGGATCAAGATGATGGCAATGACCAGTGAACCCCGGGACATGTCCCTCACCCAGTCGGCGATGATCTGGATGAGTCCCGTGTGTTCGGCTGCGGCCACCACGATAAAGAGCATCATGAAGAAGATGAGCGTCGGCCACTCGATCTCTTTCTCGAGCATTTCGACGATGTTCACCCGGCTGATCACTACAAGAAGCGAGGCCCCGATAAGGGCAGCAATACTGGGAACCATCTTCAGTGTTCCATGGGCGATGAAAAGAAAGATTGTGATGGAGAGAATGATGAGACTCTGGATCAGCAGTTTTTTATTCGTGATCTGATATTCTTCGCGTAGCTTCCGGATTGTCCCTTCGATGTCGTCAACCTTGGCATGGAGGTAGTCCTTCTTGTACCACCAGACAAAATAAATGATCGTGACGATGAGGCAAATAAAGCAGATAACCGTCAGGTTTTTCACAAAATCCATGAAGGTGAGACCGGCGTAGGAGCCGATCATGATATTCGGTGGGTCTCCAATGAGGGTTGCCGTACCGCCCACATTGGATGCGAAGACTTCGGGCAGAAGAAAAGCTATTGGGTTGACTCGGAGTGTCAGGGCGATTTCGACCGTAACGGGGATGATGAGGAGCATTGTCGTCACGTTGTCGAGGAAGGCCGATGCGATGGCCGTGACAACCATCAGGATCGAAGCGAGGATGATGACGTTTCCTCTTGCGATCTGATACGCTTTGTAGGCAAGCCACTGGAAGACCCCTGTCTTCTTCATGACCCCCACAATGATCATCATGGCCATCAGCAGAAAGATGACATTCATGTCGATGGCCTGCCTGGCGTCCTCGAAGCTGATGATCCGGTACTCCGGAAAGAAGGTCCCCGCCGTATAGGTCACCGCCAGCACGAGGGCTGCTCCCAGGAAAGCCGCCAGCGTCCGATGCATCAGTTCGAAGGCGATGAGGGCATAGACGACCAGGAGAACGATGGCGGCAACCCAGAATCCTGGGGTGATGACCCTTGTCAGACCCACGTCCTGATGAGCTAAGTAGTAAGTGATCCCGGCCCCATTATCTTTTTCTTTTAGGATGTGGGTGAATTGAATCCGTTCTGAGATCTTGTAAGATGGCTTCTGGGCTTCTATCTCGATCTTCGCTCCGCGCAGGATCCCTTTGGGAAATGTTAGCTCAGCTTCATATTTTCCGCCCTTCAACGAGGTTATTTCCTCTTTCAGCTCGATCTTTTGCCCGTTGAGGAAAAACAAGAGTTCTGCATCTTTGACCGGCTTCTTTTGCGCATCTGTGATCATCCCGGCAACAACGAGAATATCGGAGCCGGTATTGCCTGTATCACCAGCACCAAGGCCATGAGCAGGAATGGAGACGATCAATAGAAGGCAAAGCGCTCGAAGCATCCATCTCAATACGTGCATTTGCTTACCGTGTCTTGGGACATTTCACTGTGTGTTTTCGCCCGTACCCATTCATTTCTGTTGGGCAATCTTTCATCGAAAAGCACTGCAGCCAGAACGGATATAGCCCTATGTAACTAATGTCTCTAGGCAGCTCAGGCAGTATCAGTGGTTTTTTTAGAATGCTTTGCGATCAAAATAAGTAGCGCCAACAATGCCGAATATCGCCAACACCATCAATACAGCTAAAAGGGGAAAAGTGATCCAAGCCTGGAAAGCCATCCTCTTGATGCCGGCAATTGCCGCAATAGCAGAAATAAGGACAATGACCTGTAACAGGAAAATTTTCATAGCATACAACTCCTCTTGCACATGCTCACCGTTCGTGGCATGTCTCGCGGAAATATCATCTCTGGTTAATTCAGCTTTTCTTGGATTTGTTCTTTTGCATAATCCAAGACACAACGATAAAAACGACGGCCATTACGGAAACTGCGATAATCATCTCCATCGACATATTCAGTCCTCCATAGGCACGAAGTTCATTTATAATTATTTTGATTTCTTAAAAAATCTGACAATTGCTGCCCATATAAAGGGAAAAGAGACGAAGATTAAAAGACCAATTAGGGCAATCAATTCTTTCCATCTCATAAGTCAACCTCCAGGATTTTATATTGCATACATATTTGCTTCTGAATGCAAAGCCGCCAGCCAAACGTAAAGTTCAGCTGGCGGCCCGACCATGCCTACTTCCTCCAGAATCAGGACATGCTGATTCTGAACCCTAAAACCGTGTTATAATTTATGCGCTTCTCTTATTCTTAACTCTTAGTAGCGATTACCCCCAATCATAAAAAAAGCCGGCAGCCAAACGTAAAGTTCAGCTGGCGGCCCGACCATGCCTATTTCCTCCAGAATCAGGACATGCTGATTCTGAACCCTAAAACCGTGTTATAATTTATGCGCTTCTCTTATTCTTAACTCTTAGTAGCGATTACCCCCCAATCATAAAAAAGCCGCCAGCCAAACGTAAAGTTCAGCTGGCGGCCCGACCATGCTTGCAAATCCCTCCAGAATTATGATTAATTCTGGACCCCATTACAGATTAAGTTTTTAGTAGTCCAATATTTTTCATATTTTGAAAGATTTAGCAAGTAGAACTTATCTAAATGCAACGTGTGATCGTATGAGGGAACTCTTTGATTATTTCAACTGCAAATCTGCAATCCGTCTTATTTTGATGAGTTCGGCACTCGTAGGTGAAAATGGGGAAGAGCGGGGCAGCAGGGCTCTCTGATACTACATGAGCCCGTACTTCTTGAGCTTCAGGTGCAGCGTGCGTCGTGTGATGCCGAGGCGGCGCGCCGCCTCGCTCTTGTTGCCCCTTGACTCCTCGAGGGTCTTGAGGATCGTGGCCTTCTCCACGGATTCAAGGGATGTGTCGGTCCCTTCGGCTGAGCCGGAGGCTTGCTCGGCGGGCACCTGCCCGGTTTCCGTCTCGAGGACGGGCGCCACGTCTGCCTCGTCGAGGACGTCGGCACGGGTCAGCACGACTCCCCGCTCCACCGTGTTCATCAGCTCCCGGACGTTTCCGGGCCAGGGATAACGCAGCAGACGGTCCATGGCCCGGGGGGTGAATCCTTGCAGTGTCTTGCGGTTTCTCTCCGCAAAGAGCTTCAGAAAGTGCTGGGCCAGAAGCGGGATGTCCTCCCTTCGTTCCCGAAGAGGCGGCACGCGCAGGTTCACCACGTTGAGCCGGTAGTAGAGATCCTCCCGGAACCGGCCTTCCGTGACGGCCTTCAGCAGATCGCGGTTCGTTGCGGCAATGACGCGCACGTCGACCCGGATGAGCTCCTCGCCCCCGACGCGGGTGAATTCCCTCTCCTGCAGGACACGCAGGAGCTTCACCTGCATGCCGAGCGACATCTCGCTCACCTCGTCGAGAAAGATCGTCCCCCTGTCGGCCTGCCTGAATTTGCCTTCCTTGCGCCGGTCGGCGCCGGTGAAGGAACCCTTCTCGTGGCCGAAGAGCTCCGATTCCAGCAGCGTCTCCGTGATGGCGGCGCAGTTGATACGGATGAAGGGACCCGCCTTGCGGGGGCTGTTGGTGTGGATGGCCGAGGCGATCATCTCCTTGCCGGTGCCCGACTCGCCCGTGACCAGGGCCGTGGCCTCGGAGGGGGCTACCTGGGCCACCAGGTCCAAAAGCCTTGTCACGGCGGCGCTGCGGCCGATGAGGTTTCCGCGATCGAAGCGGGCGCCCAGGCTTTCCCGGAGCACCCGGTTCTCCTCCCTCAGGTGCGTGTGCTCGAGGGCCCTCTCCAGGGTTAGCCGCAGTTCGTCGAAGTCGAGGGGCTTTGTCAGGTAGTCGTAGGCGCCCTTCTTGAGGGCCTCGACGGCCGTTTCCACGGAGGCATAGGCCGTCATGAGAATGACGGGCAGGGCGGGGTTGAACCGGCGGATTTCCTCCAGGGCCTCGAGCCCCGAGACGCGGATCATCCGGATGTCCATGAGGACGAGATCGAAGGGATCTTTCTGTACCGCCGCCACGGCAGCTGCGCCGTCGTCGGCCTCGCGGATCTCATATCCCCAGCCGGTGATCAGCGTCTTGAGCATCGTCCGATGGGCAAAGTCGTCGTCGACAACAAGAATGGTGTTTTTCGCATTCATGGCAACTATCCTGTCTTCACGTGATCCGTCAGGAACGTGATGGCTCGATGGGCAGAAGGATCGTAAAGGTCGTGCCCTTCCCCGGCTCGCTCTCCAGGCGGATCTCGCCGCCGTGGGCCTCGACGATCCGGTGCACGATGGCAAGCCCCAGCCCCGTTCCCGATGGTTTTGTCGTATAGTAGGGGTCGAAGACCCTCCCGAGATCTTCCTTGCGGATCCCCGCACCCGAGTCGGTAACGGTAACCCGCAGGCTGCCCCCGTCGTGGCGGGTGACGCTCACGGACAGGACGCCTCCCTTTTCCATGGCGGCCAGGGCATTCAGGAAGAGGTTGAGAAAGACCTGGGTCATCCGGTCCGGGTCGATGAAGGCCTCGGGAAATCCGGGGGGCAGGGCTGTCTTTACGGTGATTTCCTTCTCGCGCGCCTGTCCCTCGACCGTGCGCAGGACGTGCCGCACCAGGTTAGCCAGATCCGCTGCCTTCCTTTTCATCTCCATGGGCCGGGAAAATTCCAGCAGCTCGGTGATGACCCGGTTGAGACGGTCCACCTCCTGGATCATGATGTCGGCCACCTTCACGTCATCGGGCACTTCGCCGTAACGCTGGCGGAAATAGGTGGCGAACCCCTTGAGCGAACTGAGCGGGTTGCGGATCTCGTGGGCCACGCCCGCCGCGAGGCTCCCGACGGCGGCGAGCCGCTGGCTGCGCTCCACCTCCTTGCGCAGATGCTGCAGCTCCGATAGGTCCCGAAGGAGGGCAATGCGGCCGATGAGCTTCCCTTCGTCGTCTTTCAGGACCGCCGCCATCACTTCCAGGGGGACCGTGCGACCCTCGCTGACCATGCACTCGAATTCTTTCTCCACAATCGGCCGCCCCGACCCCAATTCCTTCAGCATGGCTTG
>WSSedL1B2DRAFT_1000138_pt1 | contig 10583 bp, 8 predicted proteins | sample WetSurSiteL1Bulk_FD_9470 | JGI IMG/M metagenome (IMG submission 9470)
GATGGCGGCTTTTTCTAGGATTGTTTGGATGGTCTCTTCTGGTGATGGGTTGTTTTGCTCGGTGCAGCCGCTGCTCATCAGGAGTATGCAGGTGATTGATGCAATGGTTCCGATGAGTCTTAAGGGTGTGTTCATGGTGTTTCTTCCTCTTTGTGTCTGTCGAAGAAGATATAGTTCTTTAAAAAGATTTCCAAATTCTCATGGGACGTGATTATGTTTTTTTGTATCTAGGCTGGTAGCTCTCATTTGTGGTTTTTTATCCGGTTTGTACTATTTTTTCGTGAGTCAGAACAATAGGTTTAAATATTATATAAGTTAATATATAAAATATAGTTATTAAAAATAGGATGAATGAGAAGAAACCATGAGATGTGAATTATGTCCCAACAGGAAAGTGTCTCTGTAAAAAAGGCAATCGACGACCTCATGAAGACCCATATCTTCAAAGAACTCGCAAAGCAAAACGACCCTGAGTTCACCAAACAACTCGCCCTCTGGCTCGTCCGGTACATTCTGGTTCTCGCTACCATGAAAAGCTCCTTTAAGATCAGCTTCGAAGAAACTTTGCTCAATCTACACGGGGACAACTACCGAAAGATCATTGAAGTCACCAATAAAACATTCCAAAGCAAAGAAGACCAAACAGAAAACGACAACAACTACATCAGATAAAAAAAAAAACAAAAAGAGGTAAGAGAGGACATCTCCTACCACACATCAGATCTTTAGTACTTCCGAGTCTTCTGCCAGTATTCTTTTAACTCGTGAAGAGCTTGGTCCAGTGTAATTGTGTTTTTCGCAGTGGTGATATGATTCGGCTCAATCGGGAAGGTCGTGTTATATGGCAAATGCCAGGTCTCGCAGATATAGGGGTCCAGCAGGATACCGAGATTGTTAATTGTTCCATTGCTTTCCACCCAAGTGGTAAATGTCCCGACTCGAGAGTGGAACTTGTCATACACCGGCATTTCGATTAGCTCATCAATCGAGCAGGTCGTTGGCCCGCAAGGAACGGTCTTGTTCCAGTATCTGGTCAGATCGTCCATCGTCTTGGTCAACGTGATCGTGTTACCGACCGTACGGATATAGTCATTATAGACCGGTACTAATTTATTGGCACCCCTAAAATAGGTATTCCGTGCGAAGTCGTTTAACTTTATCCCGAAGAAATGCCCAGGATAATCGTCGTTCCAGCTGTTCCATGTTTTGTCGACCCAACCGACTGCATTTCCGGTTGCGTCAAAAACTTCTTTCCCAATTAACTCATTAGAGTTCCATATTTTCATCTATTTCCACCTCACTACCTAGTGTTTTTTAATATCTCCTAGTTTTTTTTTGATATGTGTTTAATTAATTTAAAGTTTTCTATCAGAGAATAATTTTTAATGAAAAAAAATCACAAAAAAAAGAAAAAGGAAAAAAAGAGTCTAGGCGACTCCGATAACGAAGAACAGTAAAACAGTTCCTGAACCAGTCGTTTCAGTCACCCCGACTGCTGCGGTAATGTCAGCTTTTCCAAAACCAATAACGATGTCTTTGACGGTGACAGATTCTCCCGCAGCAAGACTTGCAATCGTCCCGCTTTTTGTTTTTCCAACAAAAATAAGACTACCGTCAAGGGTGATTGTCCAACCGACATTGGNTAGATCGGTCGTTCCCGTGTTCGTTATCGTTGCTGAGACGCCAAAACCACCCTTTATGGTGATCTCCACGGGTAAGGCATGTTGGATCGTAAAGCTGCTTGATTTCTCTGTTTCCTGGTTACCTGCATTGTCGATGGAATAGAAGCGAACCGTATGAGAGCCATCGTTGGTGACATCAAAAGCTCCGGTATAATCGGTCCATGCGCCATCGTCGAGTTTGAATTTTGTAACGTTCACGCCAGACTGCGCGTCTGTCGCACTGAATGTCACGGTGACATCACTTGTGTAGATGTCGCCATCCAATGTTCCCTCCAGTGTACAGGTCGTGACTGGTGGTGTGGTATCTTCCGTGCCACCGGTTCCCGTCACTTCGAAATCATCCATGAAGAATGCATACACATCATAGGAAAAGACATGGATGGCGATATAGATGGATTGCCCTGTATATGCGGAGATATCAACGGTGTACTGCGTCCAGGTCACGGGCGCATCGTTATTGACTTGAAGAATCGTAAAACTCGCCGGGTCGGTATCGGTCGTCGACACACCGATTTCGAAATCCTCCAGTCCGTACTGATCGTCTAATGAGCGTGCCCAGAGCGACACGGTATCAAAGGTTGTTGCCGCGAGCTGTGGGGTGAACAACCAGTCATCATTGGGAGCCATCGCAGTGACGGTATCCCAGCAGGACATGTATTTCACACCTGTATGCGCATTGAAGGTCTCATCGAGTGGTGGTGTGGTTTGCGTCGGGTTAAAGATCATGTAAGACCCGGTGTAATACTCATTTGGCCAGTCAACACCCTCCATGCCCCAGGTTTGACCGCCTTCTCCATCGAAGGTTGTCCATGGTGCAAAATCATCGACGATGAAGTCCTCGTAGGTCTCGAAACTATCCGAGAACAGGACGTCTCGGTCCGTTGCGAACGCATTTTCTCCGACCTGCGTCCCAGAAATTGTTCTTGTGGTTGTGTTCATTGCCGATGCTGGTAGGATGAGAGCAAAGGCGATACAACAGACGAAAGCTGCCTTTCCGATATTCTTCTTACTTATTTTCATATGTTTATTCCCCTAGATACAACAAATCTTATCAGATTAATAATAATATTTAAAGAAATATTGGACAAAATGAAATATTTCATATATTTATTTTGCAGATGACAAAAAAACAAGAAATCGACGCAAGACCCTTCTTTTCCTTATATCCGGTCTGAAAACGGAAAGAAAACATACATTCTATCAAAGATGGTATGTCCGAAAGAATCAATTATTCTTCGTATCATTATAGGACGATAAACAGAAAATCCTTATACACGATCTGTCCGGACTGCATATAGATAGAATTTATTTTTGAATGCAACCAATCTTCCGGGGGGATACTAACCTTGATGATATACAATTTTGTCGTCAGAAGCCTGGTATGAACCTGAAACAGACAATCCCCCTTCTCATCGGTTTGCCCATTATATTTATAGAACAATCCTTTCACACTGATATTGGCTCCCATGTAGGGATGCAAACCCTCTCCGGGGGTATAGACTGAGACATGGATGAGGAGATATCCGGTCAACATCAACGGCGCTGCAGTATCCTGCAAATCGGATGTGTGCTGTTCAACAACAGAAGCCACGGCAGGTTCTTGTTCTGAAACCACAGTAGATGATGAGACTACTGGTAGAACCATCAGCATCATGAACACAAATAAACAACATAACACTCTGTTTTTCTTCATGATTATCACCATATCCACAGATTTATAAGAGATAGATGTATAAAAACCTACCCCTCCGTAGCGCAATATTTAAGTCCCATACGTTGTTTCTGAACCAATATTTAAGATAGAGGAGAGAAAAGCTATGTCAAAATTAGGTCAAGCAAAAGTATTAGGCGGAATAGGGGCACTCTTATCGCTCTTAGTAGTGGTCCCAAGCATCGGGTTCATCATCGGTCTTGTTGGACTGATCCTGGTGTTTATCGCAGTCAAGTACATTGCAGAAGAAACAAAAGACCATGCCATATTCCACAACTACCTAATGAATTTCATCTTTGATATCATCGCCATCGGTGCGGTGATCGGCATCATGATCATGGCATTTGGTGTCTCCGGGGGTATGTCCTGGGCCAACGCCCTACAAGGCAAGGATTTCACTGATTTTGATTCATTTTGGTCATCATTCGGCACTCTGTTTGTCGGCTGCGCCCTTGCTTTGGTCGTCGCGTGGGTCATGCTGCTCATAGGAGCACTATATCTGAGAAAAAGCTACAACAGCATCGCGGAACATACCAAAGTAGATCTCTTCAAGACCACAGGATTAGTCAATTTCATTGGCGCTGCAACCCTGATCATCGTCATAGGTTTTTTCATCATCATCGTGGCAAGAATCCTTGAGATCGTCTCTTATTTCTCATTACCTGAGAACCTCCCGGCTCCAACAGAACCGCCAAAACCACAGACACCTTAAGAAAACAAATCTTCTTCCTTTTTTTTTATTTTTTATCCAATCCTACAATACTCTTTGAAAAATAACTACGCAAGTCCTTGAGTTAGATCTGCTAAAAAAACACTGCTTTGTTTCTCTCTTCCTCTTTTATGTGCATATTCTACCGTATACTATACGAAAAAAAGAAAAAAAGAAGGGAGGTTGGTTCAGTACCCAACCAGGTGTCGTAGCATGGGAAACAGGTTCGGGAACATCCCCAGTAGATGCTGGAAGAACCCCAGCAGGGTGAATTTATATTCCGTTGGCATCGCAATGGTCCATATTCCCCAGTCGCTTTCTGAATCCATGGAGTCTTTTGCTTTGACTTTCACTATGTAAGACCCTTTTTCAGCCCAGGAATGAGTCTGATGGATCATGGTGCCTGAAAGATACGGTCCCAGCCACTCGGTCGTGGTGTTGTCACCCCAGTCAATAAAGTAATAGATGTTCTGATCCTGACCGTCTGTTGTGATCATATTGAACAGGTACGGGCTACCTGGTTTTCCCTCTGCTGGACCAGTGACTTCAGGGATACTCGGTGGTGTGTTATCGGTAATTGTCACAATCAATGCTTCTGACCAAGTGCTTCCCGCACCCCAGGTGTCTCGTGCTTTTGTTTTCACTTCATAAGTTCCTAGCACCGTCCAAATATGACACCCGGTGACGATCTGTCCTCCATTGAAGGGCCCAAGCCATCCGCTGTTGCTTCCGTCACCCCAATCGAACAGACAGTAGATTTGGTCGTTCTCAGGGTCAGTACCAGTTTGAGTCGTATAGCAATATTCCACGTTCCAGATTCCAAGATCTTCACCGATAGGTTTTGCTGGTGGTGCGGGGGCCTCACTTGGGTGAGGTGTTCTGAGCATCTGCGCAGGATCACCAAAGAGCAAACAGCATTGAACGATCTCTCGCCAGGTCCCGCCGTCCCAATTGATCATAGGAGCCATCATATCTTTTGAATGGGCATGGGACCTGCCGATCTGCCAGTTCCCCAAATCAAGGGAGAGGTTCTCGACATCAAGGAAGAACCGCCAGAACTCTTTTGCCTGGAATGCGCTGCTTGAGTTCGTACAGTACAGGTTTCCCCATCCGTACCCGGTGTTGTAGACGCAGCCGTAGGCAAGCTCGACATCTGAATGGAACAGCATGGTCTCAAGGACTCCATCATCACCATCGTTGAAATCACCACAGTGGCATCCGTAATCATGGATGAAGAACGGTTTCGTGTTATGGTAGTCAGATGCCCAAGACGTGGCATAGACATCCAATGACATCTGGTTATCTGCATGCGCGATACCGCTAATGATAGTCACAAGATCCGCATTAATCGCATTTCTGAATCCGCTGACACCAGCTCCGGACCACCCTGGGTTTGGTGAGGGCGCTTCTGTGTATTTCACGGAGAGGTTGAACATGTTCCCGGGGTTGACCTCGTTCCAGGTCTCAAAACCATACTGGAAGCCGACCCAGCTGGGGAACTGATCCGGATCAGGACCGAGCCATTCGTTGGTTCCCTTGATGGCGCTGTAGTCCATGAAATCGTCACCCTGGCAGTTCCAACCGGTGTCACCACCGTAGAATGCCGCGTTATCCAAATACTCCCATTCAGCACTGTCCGCATAGAAGAAACTCTTGGTCAACCAGTTCGACACATCCTGTGGGACATCACAGGTGACACGTCCAACGAACAGCTCTGAATACAGATCAAATCCATTATCACCTTCCTCGCCCCATGAACCATCAGAATCGCTATTAAAGTTATTATCAAGGTTGCTCCAGTACAGATCTGCATCGACGTTTGACTCACCACCAGAGGACATCAGACGAGCAGGGATATAGTTCGAATCCCCAGCAACCAGTATATATTTTGTCCCCCAATCCTCATAGGCATCCTTGCAGAACTCTCGCACATGTGCCTGTTGGTCATTGAACGGTGTGGTGCCAAAATAATCAGGGCACGCATCGATATCTTGGACCGTCACCAAGGTACAGGCTAATCCATCACCAGCGTGATGATCCATCAGGCTATCCCAGTTATAGGGTGTCTCGGTCGTCGTGTCCCAGTAATCAAGACTACTCTGGGTGGTCGTGATGATCACATAATCATAATTCCCGCTGGGATCACAAAGCCCACCAGGGTATTCGAACGTCGGCATATCAGCAGTCTCATAGAGTTGCGCGACCTCCGGGTTTGCGACTAGTGACTGCACATAGGTAGTATCATCAGGGTTGTTGCGGAACAACTCATTGATATCTCCGGTCTTCTCAAGAGTTATGGTAACCGTCATGGTTGGATAAAACATAAGTGTACCTGTGCTTGCTGTGTACTGCAACGGGCTTAATCCAAAATCAAGGATCGCATACCCATGGGAATATCCGATATGATGTTCTGTTCGGATCTCTGATGGATAGGGTGTGTTCGCTGTATAGATTTCCTGGTTTTTCACAAATACCTGTGGCTCTGTGCTGCCGAACGGAACAGATTTCTGATAGGGAAGGACTGGTTGAGTGGTCAGGTCGACTGGCTGGGAAACCAAAACAGGTGTCCCGGTGACTGTGATGCTGGAAACCGCTGTCTTTGGAGGTAACAGCAGCTGGATCATCTTCATCGGCAGCTGTGGAGCACCTACCTCGGTGCCTCTCCCGATACATCCTTGCATGTTCACGATCGTATATTCCGAACCATCAGCAGTAATCGTTTGGTATTCTGGCTCTAAGAAGCTCCAGGTATAGGTCAATTGAGAGATGCTTGAAGGACCCTGATTGTTCAAATCTTGTGGGTCGATGAGTGCTGTTGTCACGGATGTAGTGAGCATTAAGACACAGATTGCTACACCAACAACAAGTCTGCCTACCTTAAAATTATGAGTTGTCGTTCTCTTCATGTAATTTTTCCCCTATATAAAGGATGGTGCTCCTGTCATTTAAATTTTTTGGTTATTTAAATAAAAATGAGGTATTGAGGTCTTTTTCCTTGAAGAAAACCGTTTTTCGCAATGATACTTTGAAAAAGTATATCTCTCTGTATCCTCTGTTATCATTTTCTCTTATATTATTTTGTAGAACGGAAAACTAACTTGTTGTTTTTCTAAATTCGTCCAAGATTTTCTTAAAAACATTTATATCTTAAATATCGCGTTTCTTTTTTTGGGAGAAAATATGAAGAAGATATTATTCTTTATTATCATTGCAAATGTTTTTTTAAGTGGATATGGGGCAATTCTTGCGAAAAATATACCAGTTCAAATCAATCACAATCATAATGAGACTGATGATCGATTGGTTATTCCGATTTCTTTTGAAGAATTCCAAAGTGATTGGATTATTTCAACTCCACATGGTGAACAAATCAAAATCAGTGGATTCGACTATCTTCGTACACCCGGCTGCCCCGTTTTACCCGTAAAAAATTTATTATTTGCATTGCCACCAGATGCATCTTTTCTGTCTTTTCAATATACTTTTTTTAATACAGTTGAACTCCCTGGTACCTACCAGATACTCCCTACTTTTTCCCCAATCCCCTACGTCAATCAACACGTTACACAGAAGTTCCAAGATAAAAACAATGAGATCTATACCTCAGATAATCCCTATCCCTCTGAACCTATTATGATTCAAAATCTCGGTTCATTGAGGTACTTCCCATATGTCTCGATCTGCATCTGCCCCTTTGTGTTCCATCCTCTTTCAGGGAAGCTTTTATATTCAACCGATATTGAGCTCACTATCAAGTACAGATATCCCACAATACAGCAAAATCCGATTAATACTCATGCCAACACAGATTTGCTTGCAGCGTCGTTGTTTTCCAATTACGATCAGATAAACCAGTACTATCATCAAGATAAGGCCCAGTCTGCAATCACATCAGAAACTGTTAATTATGTTATCATTACCACGGAAGACCTTGTTGATGCGATTACACAATCGAACTTCATTGTCTGGAAAAACGCAGTAGGTCATCCCGTTCAAATAATTAATATCACTGATTCGGAAATCGCCACTCAACCTGGTCAAGATCTTGCCGCGAAGATACGGAACTTCCTTCGAGTATCATTGCTTGATCTTGATATTCAGTATGTCCTTCTTGTAGGGGATTATCAGACCGTGCCTATGCGATATTGCTATCCGAATCCTTCTAATCATCAGAACACCGCTGGAACTCCTGGCGGGACAGGAGGCGAAGTACCTACTGATTATTACTACGCTGATTTATCAGAACCTGATGAAACATCCTGGGATTATGATGGTGATGGATACTATGGAGAATATGCACAGGACCACCCTGATTTCCTCCCAGAGGTTTTTGTAGGGAGAATCCCAGTTAATGATCCCTCAAGGATAACGTATGCTCTGAATAAGATCGTCTCTTTTGAGCAAGACACGGGGGATTGGAAACACCACGCGCTTGCCCCTGGAGCATTTTTTTACTTTAGCAATGAAACAGCGCCCAATACCTATGCTATGGATGGTGCCCGTATAGGTGCTGTCATTGCAGATGATCTTATGACGAATTGGACCGTAAGCAGGTACACCGAGCAGGATGGTCTTGAGACATCGGAATTCCCTGGAGCACCCTTAACCGAGGCAACGTGGACCCAGGATTGGAAAGATAACCGGTACGCGATTGTCAACTGGGCGGCACATGGATGGTCTGATCTCATAGGGCGTAAGGTCTGGTCATACGATGATGGTGATCATATCCCAGAGACAAACGAGATGACCTGGCCGACGATGCTTAGTACGTCTTCAGACCTTGATGACGATTATCCTTCTATCGTGACTGCTATTTCCTGTTACGTCGGATATCCTGAGCCGAACAACTGGGGGAACCTTGGCATAGACCTTCTCACACAACCAGGATATGGTGCCTCCGTTGGGGTTATCAGTTCTACAAGAACTCCGTATGGGAATCTTGACTGGCCTACTGACCTTGGTGGTTCGGATTCCATCATGTATGAGTTCAATAAAAATATCATTAATAGGTCTCAGAGTGTTGGTGAAGCGTTGTATCAGGCGAAATTCTTCTGTAATCTTCACTACGGTTGGAACTCCTATGAAGAATACCTTGACTTGTACACATTCAACCTCTATGGAGATCCTTCTCTAATATTCGAAGGCCTGGAGGGAAACGTCCCCCATGTCACCATAACAAAACCAGCACCTGCCCTATACGTTTTCAATCAAAAGATTCTTGACTGTCGGACACCGTTTATCATTGGCGGCATCGACGCAGAAGTTACCGCCTCCGATGCAGCAAGTGGCATTGCGTTTGTTCAATTCCTCGTCAATGGTAAGTTGCAAGGAAATATCACCACGGCACCCTTTACCTGGAGATGGACGCCACGGACATTTGGAAAACAGACACTCACCGTGCGAGCCTATAATATGACAGGNTCATTCGCAAGTGATGAGATCCTTGTCAGGAAATTCTTTTAATATTGTATAATATAATCGCTTCCGTGATCCAAATCTGGTGCCGTATCCTCAATTTGCCATTTTTCTAACACGACATCAAAAATGAAATTTCTGAATAGCGGACTGAATCCAAGTCTACCCCAAAATCGAAACCTCTCAAAGCACTGTGATTGGGTATCAGTAAGCATGTCTCCTGGTTGCGGATTTCCTATGGTATTTTTTGGAATTTTACAAGTGATTGTCCCGTTTGTTGTATCAAAAATCCCTTCAATGGTGGTTATGATTGGTTTAGGATCACCAAAAGTACCTCTTCCGATAATAGAAACATATTCGAACCATACTTGAAAATTATATCCAATTCCTAGCATCGATGCATAATACTCACCATTCATTTTCCATCGAATAACGAGATGCTGTTTAAAGGGAATGATGCTAGGTTTAACTATTTTTATGGTTGTATATAGAATATCCGGCGTACTGGGATCTTCAAAAAACCATGCTTTATTGATGTCGAGATAGGATCGAGCGTCTCCTATAATATCTGTTATTTCCGGGTTTTGCTCATTCCCTGCGATTGCAGTGGTGATTATTACAGGTGTAGTCAACAGCATAAAAATAATTATTCCAACTATTTTTCCTCTCATACGGGTTCCTCCCGTGTGATGCTAATACGTATCATATATTTAAAATTTATCAAATGCAACCAGTTATGGGAAAAAAATAAAAAAGATTATTTAACTCCAAAGACAAAAAACAAGAAAATCTTTGCTTGAATCGTGGTGTTCGCAGAGGCGCCCTCATCACACCTTGCTGTGGCAAGCATTGTCGTTTTCCCAAACCCGAATACCAACATTTTTCCTGATACTTTTGCACCTGGTATAATAGTAGGAAGAATTCCAAAATTAATTGGAGGAATGATAAAACCGCGGTCACTCGTTATGGACCAAGAGACATTTGTCGCAGGAGCATCTCCAATATTTGTGACTGTAATTGTGACACCAAACCCACCTTTCATTCCGACCATCAGCTCTGGTGCAGT
>WSSedL1B2DRAFT_1000140_pt1 | contig 10549 bp, 11 predicted proteins | sample WetSurSiteL1Bulk_FD_9470 | JGI IMG/M metagenome (IMG submission 9470)
TAACTCATGAAGGATGATCTCTGCGGTCCATCGCGCAGCATTCCCAGCAACACATGTACATTTATCGACATGAGCCCCTGCTTTCTCAAACGCCTCATATTCTTGCTTCGCCCAAAGATCTTTTTTTGGACTCCGCAACAGAGGGCTGAATTATACTCCTCTATGAATTTATCATATAGTTGTTTCGTGTACTTGAATACCCGTCGTTTCTTCTCCCCGTCAGAAAACTCTTGGTAGGTCCTACCCACCAGCAGACCTATCGCTATCATCCCGCCGGCGAGCGCCCCGCAGGTTCCCTCTGAAGATAATGCAGTGCCACCAGACAGACCCTGAGATGCTTTAAAAACAGCATCATCTCCTATCCCAAGAGTCTCCTTTAATGCAGCAAGCACGCACTGGGGACAACTCCCGAGTCGTGCCTCATACTGAAACGCACGGCTGTACACTTCGTCTAATAGTTCGTTTTGAGATGCCATGTGGATCTGAAACAGATTCTAGGATATTAGTACTTGCCTGATACGCAGGAGTTTTTGCAGCTTCATCTGAATGAACGAGAAATGCGGAATCGACACTGCTGCTTCTTTCATGTGGAATAAGAATGCCTGATTGTCGATTACGACAAAATCAAAAAGGACAGACTCATGGCCCGCTTTTTCGATACTGATTCGAAAGGTCTTACCATATTCAAGCCCAAGGACGTAAGTTCTGCTATTAACAATGATACCTTTAGCAGTATGATCCGTGTCTCGCCCGGTTGCATTAATTAGTACTTGAACCAATAGCACACCCACAACCTTCTCCTACGAAGACATTGATTGTGATGTTTGCATCAAATTCTACTGGTGTGGTCATACTTTTTTTTTTTGGTGTTAGAGACATTTCCTGCATTTGCCACAACGATTAAAGAAAAAACTACGACGAATACCACCGCCATTTTCACGACGACTGACGATATATTTTTCATATGTTTTTCTCCTTATTAGTATATATTTAATACTCGTTAATTATTTATGGTTTTGAACACACAACTCGCCGGACTATAAACAAAAACTGCTGATTTCTGCAAAGAGGAAATCTTTATTAGTTCCTTTGTTCTACGACAGTTGATTTCTATGGATGAGGACGTTATTTTTATCAAAAGTGATGAAGAAAAGAGTGTTACCAAGAAACCCGGGAAACTCTATCGATTAATGGTCAAATCTCATAAGATGGAGGCTATCATCGCTGAAATCGATCCTCACACCGAATCAAAACGCTTCCAACACGATGGAGAAGAAATGCACCTTGTCCTCGAGGGAGAGATGGAATACACCGTTGGTGAGAAAACCTATAAACTCTCTGTTGGGGACATCTTGTGGCATAAATCCATGCTGGTGCATCAGGCGAAAAACGCTCATTCAAAAAAAGTCGTGTACATGACGATAGGGACGCCGCCAAGCTTCATGTCAAGCATGGTCTAACTCATCGAAATACAGACAATCACCGCTGAGGATCTTCTTGGTTTCTCCCGTTGAGGTTAGCAGGAGAAGAAACCCGGACTTGTCGACGTCAAAGGCTTTTCCTTCCAGGGTACCGGTCATAGTTTTCACCCTGACGTTTTTTCCTAGTGTGTCCGAATATGTTTTCCATTCGTCGATGATTTCATCCCATCGTTGTTCTTGGTAACTCTTGTAATAGTGTTCAAAAGCCGTGATGAATGTATTGAGGAATTCATGATAATCGACTGGGTTTTGCAGTTCATGGTGCAACGAGGTGGATCTTGTTTGTATCCTAGACGATAGATCCTTGAGGTCCACCGCAAGATTGATCCCGACACCAACAATGACGTAATCAATCGATTGTCCCTGCCCTTCTGATTCAAGCAGGATACCAGCGATCTTCCGTCCGTTCACCCGGACATCATTTGGCCATTTGATGGTCGCATGGACCTTATAACTTCTGATGGTTTTTGCTACCGCAAGAGCTGCGACAAATGCCAACAGTGATGTTTTCTCATATGCGCTCTCTGGTCGGAGAATCAACGAAAGATACAATCCACCTTCTGGTGATTCCCATCTACGTTCATAACGACCTCGCCCCTGTCGCTGGGTCCTGGCGATGACGACTGTTCCTTCCTGGGCACCAGCTGTTGCAAAATCCCTTGCGGTCGCATTCGTAGAATCCACGATATCAAAAACACATGGTTTTTTCAGAAAATCAAGATTGTGTAAGGACGTCTTGGTTTTTTTTACGAATGCTGACTCTTTCATCATCCTGTGATAATCACTTATTTCGGTTGTGATCCGCTGTTCGAAGCAATGATCACCGCCTGAACAGCTGCCATGGCTGCAGCAGTCTTCGGACCAGTCGATTGCGCTTTGGTCTCCTGAACGTATTTCACGACCTGATCAAGGATGTTGTATCGTGGGATGAAGCTCGTGTCATAGACACCGGAGCGCCATTGCGGGTTGTTCATGACCACCTGGTGGAACGGGATGTTGTGACGCACACCACTGATCTGGAATTCCCAGAGTGCCCGTTTCATCCGCTCTATCGCCCGTGGTCTATCTTCCCCCCAGACGATGAGCTTTGCGATCATCGAATCATAAAACGGTGGAATCGTAAAACCAGGGTACACCCCTGAATCAACACGGATGCCCGGGCCACTAGGCTCAGCATATCGAACGATCTTCGCAGGAGCAGGCATGAAGTTATTCAACGGGTCCTCTGCATTGATCCTGCATTCAATCGCATGACCACGTGGATGGATATCCTTCTGGTCATATTCAAGCTCTAAGCCGGATGCGACACGTAGTTGTTCCCGTGCGAGGTCGACACCGGTTGTGACCTCCGTGATCGGGTGTTCCACCTGCAGCCGGGTGTTCATCTCAAGGAAATAATATTTCCCGTCTTTAAACATGAATTCACAAGTACCTGCATTATAATACCCAGCGGTTTTTGCGGCAAGGACTGCTTGTGTACCGATTTCTTTTCGAAGTTCCGGTGTCAACGCGCAGGAGGGTGTCTCCTCGATGAGCTTCTGATGACGTCGCTGCACACTGCATTCCCGCTCAAAACAATGGATCAAATGACCTTTTTTATCACCGATCACCTGATATTCAATGTGACGTGGGTTATCAATGAATTTCTCGATAAAGACGGAATCATCCCCAAACGAGTTCTTCGCAAGCTGCCGTACGGTCGCCAGGGCTTTCTCCATTTGCTGTTCGTCATTGACCTGTACGATCCCGATCCCACCACCACCAGCTGATGCTTTCAACATCACAGGGTAGCCTACCTCATGGGCGATGTCTTTCGCTCGTTCATGGTCCGCGATCGCCTCGGTGACACCAGGGACAACATTGACTCCCGCCTGGATCATGGATTTCTTCGAATCGATTTTCGATCCCATCAGCTTCATCGCGGAAACCGGTGGACCGATGAATTCGATGTTGTTTTTCTTACACATCTCTGCAAACTCGGCGTTCTCCGCCATGAACCCATACCCAGGATGGATTCCCTCAGCACCTGCTTTCAATGCCACATCGATGATCTTTTGTTTATTCAGGTAACTTTGACTTGCTGGGCCGGGTCCGATGTTATATTTCTCGTCAGCGTATTTCACGAACAACGCCTGCTGATCTGCATCTGAGTACACCGCGACGGTAGCAATCCCGAACTCTTTACAGGCTCGCATGATACGGATCGCTATTTCCCCTCGGTTTGCAATTAGGACCTTATTCAGCATATCATATCACCATTTCTAGAGAATCTGCATGAGAAGATCGCCACTACTTACCGGAGCTCCCTCTTTACAGAAGATTTCCTTGACTTCTCCTTCAGTTTCGCATTTTATCTCTTGTTCCATCTTCATGGCTTCAATCGTCGCGATGACATCTCCTTTCTTGACTTTGTCACCTTTCTTTACTTTCACTTTCAGGATGGTTCCTTGCATGTTTGATTTGATGCCGCCCTCGATATCCTTTGGTTTTTCTGGAGTAGTACCTCCAGCCCCCGCAACGAGGTACCCGCCTGAGGGGATAACTTTGACTTCATAGGGTTCTCCATCGACCTCGACTTGGAATTCTGTGGGGATTTGTACAGGTCCTCCTCGTTTCTCTGGTGGTTGTGTTTCAAGCCAGAGCTGTTTTACTTCAGGGAATGATTGTTTTACCATCGCTCTAGTGAATACATGATCGATAGGCAGTGGAAGATTATCTGAGGTAAACTCAGCGATTGCCTGCCCTTTTAAAAATTTCAGACCGACCTGTGGATAGAGGATGTAAGTCATGATGTCCTCTTCTTTTTTAATCAGTGATCCACCGTCGATTTCCTTTAGTTCCTTCTTCTTTTTATCCCAGAGTGGTTCAAGTAAATCGGATGGTCGACAGTCAATGACCTCTTCTTTCCATGTTGGTCCCAGGACTTTTTTCATGATCTCTGGTTTTATCTCAGCCGGGGGTTTACCGTACATCCCACGACAGTAATCCTTGGTTTCTTTCGGAATAACTTTGTATCGTCCATGCAGCACGTTCATCACTGCTTGCACCCCGACCACTTGGCTCGTAGGTGTTACCAGTGGTGGAAATCCTAGTTCTTCTCGCACCCGCGCAGTCTCATCAAGGATCTGACGGTATTTATCACGCGCACCCTGCTCCTCGAGCTGGAAAATCAGATTGGAAAGCATTCCACCGGGGATCTGATGAAGAGTGACACTTGGGTCGACCTTCAGGGCATCAAAGCGATGGAGATGTCGGTACTTCTCCCAGACTTTGAGGAAATATGTCCGGCATTCGATAAGCAACTCTAAATCATACTTTGTGTCCCATTCTGTTCCTTGAAATGCGGCAACTACACTTTCCGTAGCAGGAGCTGCTGTTCCTCCCGAGATTGGCGACATCGATGTATCCAGGATATCAGCACCTGCTTCGACGGCACGTTGATAAGCCATCCCGGTCATCCCGCTCGTGTAATGCGAATGAAGATCCATTGGTAGGTTCACACCAGCTTCTTTGGTTCCTTTGATGATGTCATAGGCGCGTTTCGGCGAGATCATCCCCGCCATGTCCTTGATGCATACAGAGTCAGCGCCCATCTTCTTCAGCTCGATGAATTTATCAACGAAATAATCGACGGTGTGAATCGGTGAAATGGTATAGCTCAGACACGCCTGGACATGAGCTCCGTTTTCTTTTGCTGCCTGCATCGGGACTTTCATGTTACGAAGATCGTTGAGTGCATCAAAAATACGGAAATAATCACATCCGTTCTTCTTCGCCATGTAAATGAATTTCTTTACGACATCATCCGGAAAATTCCAGTATGCCACAATGTTCATCGCCCGCTCCAACATCTGCAGAGGGGTGTTTGGCATTGCTTTTTTCAACTTGTTCAATCGCTCCCAGGGATCCTGGTTCAGATACCTTATGCACACATCATAGGTAGCACCACCCCAGACCTCGAGGGAGAAAAATCCGATCTCGTCAAGTTTTTCCGCTATCGGAAGCATGTCTTCTGTTCGCATTCGTGTGGCTAGTAACGATTGATGCCCATCTCGTAAAATCATTTCATGTAGTTGTACCATAGTATGTTCCCTCCAGTCCCCAACAGTATTTTCTTGTCTATTGAGTGGATGGTTTAAACGAGAAAGGGTATTCTGTGAACCTACTTAAATATGGTGGCTTAATTCCGTTAATCTTAAAAGATTCGTAAGGATAAAAAGAGAGGGTCTATAGGATTCCGAGGGAATCGAAACGACCCCGAATATAGACCTGAGGGTCTTTTAACGTCTATGAGCCTTATTTTCAAGCCCTTATTATGTAGACATCATTTCGACAATTTCAGATGGTTACTTTTTAAGAAAGAGGGTCTGAAATAATATTCACGGAAAGTGCAGAACCTATATACGTCATCCGTCTTGTCAATAAATTAATGAAACTAATCCCAGTGAAACCAATGATGCCCGTAGCAGTTATTGGAGTTTTGATAGGGTATATCGGTGGTATCCATACAAGAAAATCAGTAAAATTTCCATATAAGGAATTCCCTAAATAATTTTGTAATCCATTTTTACCTATTGTGAAGACAAACCCCTTTGCTGGAATTGCATCCCAATCATTCGAAACACCTCCAAGTGTCAATCCGCTAAATAAATCAAGAGGAAAAATTGCCGAAAGATAACCACCTGAAAGACCATACAACATTATACTGGTATATAGAAGGTAAATCATGTTAGCTAATATTGTAAGATTATGTTCCTTTGCCCATAAATAATATCGACAAATTATTAGTTGTTCATATTCTTCTTCCAATGATAATGTCAATACACGACTTGAAATTATTTTCAGTAAATTAAAAGAGTATGTCGTGTCAGTATTTCCGAAAATCAGACAATAAGAATTCGTGTTATTATTCGAACCATCTGAGATTTTTTTTACTCCTTTTTCCAGAAATTTGTAAACCAATCGGTTTTGATAAGATGTCGTTACTAATTTCTGTGCATGTTGAACACTCATTCCTCTTGGCAACAACCCATACTTATCCAACTCCACTACAGCATCCTTGAAGATAGGAATTGCTTCTTCCCTGGTTGATGTCTGGTTCAACCGTGCTCGGAACTCAACCAGATACTCTTCAAGACTCTGGTATTGTTCTCTGGTGAGTTTCACCGTAGTATCTTTGTATCCTTTGATGCCACAGGCTTGTGTGGTGACTTCCACAAGGTCATCATCAGTGAATGCCTTCACAGTGTTGAAGTTGATAGTTGGTGTCATGGTCACGCCAACGAACAAGAGAATGATTCCAATCGCTAAACATTTCTTTGGTAAAGGATATTTGGTCATATTTTTTCACCCGCTTTCTACAAAATTAATTTGATATTGATGATGACATTACATTATTTCCAGCGTTATCATACACGATACATTGTGGTTGAACATAAATATAAAAAAGTGAAAAAGGAATATGATAAAACAACAGACATTTCAATCGGAGCAGAAGCATGGAGCCTCTCCAATAAACGATATACGGTCCTGGCGCGAAACTAGTATTAACAAAATTATCATTAAAATAGAATTCCACTCGATTTATATCACTTGTTTCATCAGAAATATTTGCTGATAATTTCCATTTAAATATACCTGCTTTGCTCATAGTGAAATTAAATATAGCTGGAATTGTTTGGTCGATTTTTATTGTCACATTATAGATATGCTCAAAATCAGTCGCTCCAATTATATGGTTACCGTCCGTGGATATGACAAATGGTCCTGTGTATACAGTCCAATTTCCATCATCGATTCTAAAGTAGGTATAATTACCATCAACAATTGTTACAGTAACATTGCTTACATACCAACCGTTTTCCCCCATTGTACCATTGGTAATAAAATCAATGAAGCAACTCTTCGGCATTACTGAATGTTCTTTGTCAATCGATACACTACCTGCCATTGGTATAATGCTCATTCCTAAGAACAAAACAATTATTCCGCAAACCAAACCTTTCCTTAACAATGGATATTTTTCCATGCCTTTCCCCATTTGTACAATTTTATAACACTGTTCTCCTATAAAAAGAATATCCTCTGAATCGGAAGCATTGACACGGTTTCAACTTTATTTTTTTATTTTGATATAACTATTACCTCGGGAAAACGATTCTTAAAATCTTTAAGCCACTCTTGGTATCTGAATGAAGGGACTTGATTATCAAATAAAACAACGATGACACCTTTAGGGTGACTCGGACAGTATCTTGCACATTTTTCCATTATCGTTTTTATCTCTTCAACCCTTGTTGGTCCCTTAACTTCAATTCCAATACCATTTATTGTAATGTCTGGTCTGGATGACCCACGAGGTTGTTCAATACCAGCCCCCAAGAATTTCGCTTTCAGGTATCCAACAAGTTCCATTTGATATGGCAGTTCATAGTTATGTCTACCTGAGGGATAAAATGATTTTATCTCATTGACTACCTGTTCATAGAATCCTTTAACAGTATCGCCATCACGTAAAATCTCTTTCTTCTCCTGTTTAACCTGGTAATATTCCATTTCTGTGAGTATATCCCTTATATTTACCTTGTTTCTGTTTGCAAATGAGACTATATCGTCCAGAGAAACATTATTTTTTATTGTTTGAATGTAATCATCGATTGTTGGTCTACCTTCATCATATGACGGTCGAACATTCCTTTCACGTGCTAATTCTTTAACCAATACGGGTCCCATTATCCTTAATATTTCTTCTTTCCATTCTCGCCTCTGAAATGCTGTTCGTGTAGTATCTACAACTGTGTTTGCACTTTTTTTAATAACCTTGCCAGTAGTAACAGCAACTTTCTTGACAATCCCACTCAAACCCAGTTTCGATTCTTTTTTCATCACTAATGATTCAACCGATTTCGGATTCTGTATGATTTCAGTTTCTTGCGGAGTATTCACATTACGAGTCCTTTGTGCATTTCGTTCCGCATCCTGATGTTCTCTACATAATGCTTTACCAAAAACCTCTTTTGAGTATCGATATTCTCCCTCAGTTATCGTTGAATGACAAACATTGCAATAATATTGTGTCATAATCCTTGCCTCCACTCTAATTGTTTGAAACAAAACAACACTTAAAAACATATCCTTGTAAGGAAATTTCGCCTCTAGAAAATAGTATACTTAAATATGATGGCTTAATCCCGTTAATCTTATTCCTTCCGTACGGGATTAAAAAAGAGGCGCTATAGGACTCCGAGGAGTTCGAAACGATCCCGAATATAACCCTGAGAGTCTTTTCACGTCTACGAGCCTTATTTTCAAACCCTTTTGAATAATTTCGATTCAGACATCATTTCAGACAATTTCAGATGGTCTCTTTTCAACTATTAATTGGAATATCTGGAATTGTTGAGTTAACATTTACTTCAAGACATGAACCTAAATAAAAATAGCTATTGGATTGATAGATTTTCAATCCAGTAAAACCTCGGATACCCTGATAATAGTATGCACAATCAGAATTTATCACACTGGACCAACCCAGAATCACATCAATCTGTCCATATAATGCCCCGGAATTGTATCTTTTACCAAAAATACCATATGAATGAATCCAACCCTCTGAGGGTATAAACATATTTCCACCATGTTCATGGACCTCATAAGAACCAAAAAATACATGACCATACAAATACAATGGAAACTTGCTATCACGTATTTGTGAAAAAAACGAACTCATAAACGCAATCCATCCATTATTATTAAATATTATAGTTATAAATCCAACAATTAATCCATGTGTTGCTATGAATGTATAAAATGGTCCGAATCCTTGTGTGTTCGTTGTATTTCCTGCGACTAAACAGAGGAAATTACTACTTCCAGAAAGTTGCCTGTCACAACATTTCTTTTTTATAGATTGTATCAATCGTTCATTCTGAAAATTCCTAATCACAATATTCTGAACTCGTTCAACACTCATCCCCTTTGGTAATAATCCATACTTATCCAACTCCACCACCGCATCCTTGAAGATAGGAACTGCTTCCTCCCTTGTTGATGTCTGATTCAATCTGGCTCTGAACTCAACAAGATACGATTCCAGGTCTTGGTATTGTTCTCTGGTGAGTTTAACTGTGGTATCTCCATATCCTTTGATGCCACAGGCTTGAGTGGTGACTTCCACAAGGTCATCATCAGCGGATGCTTTGACAACCTGAAAGTTGATAGTTGGTGCTATGGTCACACCAACGAAGAGTAGAATGATTCCAATCGCCAACCATTTCCTTTTCATAGTTATTTCCTTTATTTGTGGGAGTTAATTTATCGACCAAGGAGATTAGCTAACCAAAGCCATATACCCGACATAGGACTGATTGTAATATCGGCAAAGGAATATTGATATTTTCCTTCAATATCAATGATATTATAGTCAGGATTATCAACTGATATATGAACTGCTATTCGAACAAAAAATGGGAATATTTGAAGGGGGCCTCCCATAGGAAGGTTAAAGATTTTAAAATTATATATTTCTTGAGGTTCCAATGTTATGTCATTCTCATAATCGTCATGATAAATATCGTTATAGTTACGAAACACTGTATTCCACTCACCATCAGCATGGATAAAGTGGATAGTTTTTGTTCCGTTATTTTGAATACCGATACTTAAATGAGTCTGCCAATCTCTAAAATCTTCGTATAACCAAATGTAAACAATTTTTAATTCTTCGGTTTGTGTAAGAGTTGATGTATTATTCTCTTCTTTGAGCAGGTTTTTCTGTGTGGTTTTATCTATCTGATACCCAACCACATTACTCAACGAACCAAGAACAAGAAGAACCACAGCACAGATACTTACTCCAATTAGAGGTTTCTTATCCACTCTTGCTTTCCCCCTTATAATGACTATTTTATATCAACGTTTTCCTACTTAAGAATATCGAGGGGAAAACCTTCCTTTAAGCCCCCCGATATTTATAAATAATGAGTGGAAACCATCTGAAGGTAAATTACATATATTTTATAGTAATCTTTTTCAATACGATTTCCTATGTAACCCAAATTCATCCGGGA
>WSSedL1B2DRAFT_1000142_pt1 | contig 10459 bp, 11 predicted proteins | sample WetSurSiteL1Bulk_FD_9470 | JGI IMG/M metagenome (IMG submission 9470)
TGTACGAGGTTGAGCCCCAGGATGGCCAGGAAGAGAAGTCCGATGAAGGTCCCCTGCGCAAACCAGGGCTGCTGGAAGGGCAGGAGTGTTTTTTTCAGTACGTCGTAGACGGCCTCCGACGCGGGGGTGACGAGGGGGAGGTTCAACCGGTAGATCCCGTCGAAAAGGGACGTGGCGGCGTAGCTCAGGGCCGGGTAGATGGCCAGCGAGAAGGACCGGATGGTCAGCGAAATGGGGTCCAGGACCCCGGCCAGCTGCACGCCGAAGAGCGACAAGGCAAGAACGAAAACGAGGACGAAATACTTGAACCGGAACCAGCCGGGGCCGGGCGGCTTGGGCCGTTTCTTCCGGAGGCTTCCGGCGAGGTTGTTCAGCGTGCCCAGGGGGCAGACCCAGCCGCAGAAGAAGCGCCCCAGCAAAACGGTGAGCCCCACGAGGATGAGCGACAGCCAGAAAAGCCCTTCCACGGTGTGGGAGGCCATAAACGTCGTCAGGAAAATCAGGGGGTCAAAGTCGAGGAAGAGCTTGACGGGCCAGCCCAGCTCATCGGTCCCCTTCGACTCCGTCTGGATGAACAGAAAGAGGAAGAGGGCAAGAAACATGCCCTGAGAGATTCGTCGTGCACGCGTCAACGTCAAATCAGGCACTGATCCTTTTGATCTGGAGTTTCGAGAGGTCCATCACCCCGAGGCCCGCCTTCGCGGCGAGCTTCACACTGCCGATATCGCTCCCTTTCATCCCGAAAAGGGTGGCCCCGAATGAGTCGATCGCTACCTGGTCTGTGCCTACAACGACCGTGTCGAGGCGCTTCACGTCGTCGAGATCGCCGCCCGTAGGGCCGTTTGCCGTGAGGATCCGGACGGCATCCAGCACGGTGAGCGTCGGCTTGATCACCCGGCAGAGGTCCACGAGGCTCTCGTCGAGGCGCTGGTGGACTCGAAACCGCACGCCCCCCATGACACCCATCCAGTTTTTCATGGCCAGGGTGAGCACGGAGAGGCTGTGCGTCTTGGCGATAGGGACATTGATGACCTTGTCGGCCTCGAAGATCTCGCTGTAGAGGGGCCAGGACTTCAGGACCGTTCCGTTGAGCTTGACATCCCGGTACTTGCGGCTGTCCATGTAGACCATCTCGGCCCCGGCGGCGGCGGCCGCATCGGCAATCCCGCTCTGCTTGTAGCAGCGCCTTGCATCGCTCACGGTGTTGTCGAAGATCCTGACCTTCTTCGCCCCCGCCTCGTAGCAGAGCTTCGCCAGGGCGCCCACGACGTCTGGGTTTGTGGTGGCGGCGTACTGGGGGGTGCGGTCCCAGCCGATGTTGGGCTTCAGGACCACGACATCGCCCTTGGCGATGAAGCGCTTCATCCCCCCCATGGCGTCCAGGGCCGCACGCACGACCTGGGGGGTCGAGGCCCCTTTGGCCACGACGAGATCGGGCCCCTGGGCCGCCTGCGCCATACGGCCGAGGGCGCAGAGGCCTCCGGGGAGCGCCAGCCCCGCCGAGGACACTGCCGTCCACTTCAGAAAGTCACGCCTCTTCATGCGGCACCCCTGCAATTTATTTGCTCGAAAATACCATGATCGGCAAGCCCAGGTAAATCAAAAAGGAGATTCCGCTTTTCAAGGGTGATCCGTCTATGGTAGCTTCCGGATCACGATTTTGTTTGCGTGGAATTCCGTAAAGATGCCTATGAGGTGCTGCCTTGATTTCTGATCCTCCGATCTTCCTCGCTTCCGATCTTCGAGGTCGTTGAACCATGGGACACATTCACAACCCCGACCGCGAATACCGCCTTCTCCAACAGCGTCTCGACCGCAACGTGACCGGTGCGCCCGACTCGCCCCATTTCATGGAGATCCTGAAAATTCTCTTCTCGCCCGAGGATGCCAATATCGCCCGGCAGATCCCGACGCGCTTCATCACCGTGGGACGGCTCGCGAAGAAGCTCGGCATGGAGCCCGCGGCCCTCGATGGCTGGATCACCGAGATGGCCTTTCGGGGTCTCGTCATCGACATCGGCAGGGGCGGGCGCCGTTACGTGTCGCTTGCACCCGTCGTCATCGGTTTCTTCGAGTACACCTTCATGCGCGCCGACGACAAGCTCCCCCTGAAGGAACTGGCGAGACTCTTTGATGCCTACATGCACGGCGATGACCGCTTCGCCCGTTCCGTCTTCGGGGCCGACACCCAGATCGGCCGCTCGCTCGTGCGCGAGGAAGCCCTCCCGGAGGGGGACCACACGGAGATCCTGGACTGGGAGCGGGCCACCTGGCTCGTCGAATCGGCCTCGGCGATATCGGTCTCGCTCTGCGCCTGCCGGCACAAGGCCTCCCACCTCGGGAAGGCATGCGACAGGCCCATGGAGAACTGCATCGCCCTCAACATGGGGGCGGAGATCCTCGTGAAAAACGGTTTTGCCCGGCCCGTTTCGACGTCGGAGGCGCTCCATATCCTCGAGCAGTGCAAGGAGCTGGGGCTTGCCCAGACGGGGGACAACGTGCAGAAGAACGCGGCCTATATCTGCAACTGCTGCGGCTGCTGCTGCGAGATGATGAAGGCCATCCGGGTCATGGGCCGGCGCAACGCCATCGTCACGTCGAACTGGACCGTCGAGATCGACGAGACAAAATGCAAGGGCTGCGGCAAGTGCGCCAAGCTCTGCCCTGTGGACCTGATCGACATGGTCCCCGTTGCGGCCCAGGGCGGGAAAAAGACAGTGAAGAAGGCTCGTCACCAGGAGGAGTTCTGCCTGGGCTGCGGCGTGTGCTACACGGGATGCAAGACCGGGGCGATCCGGATGAAGCCCCGACCCAAGAGGGTGTTCACGCCGGAGACGACCTTCGACAAGATCATCGCCATGGCCATTGAGCGCGGCAAGCTCGCCAGCCTCGTCTTCGAGGGCCACGAACAGTGGGGCTGGCGCGCCTTCGGGCGCATTGCGGCCACCCTGGAGAAAACCCCGCCGGCCCGGGCCCTCATGGCCATCGAGCCTCTGCGCTCGGCCTTCTTCGAGGCCGTGGTGCGCAAGGCAAAGCCCCCCCTCTGAAACCCGTCATTCCATCTGCTTGGCTGTCTCCTGGGGCCACTGCCGCCTTGGGGGATAGATTTGTGTGGATTTTGATCCCCGGAATGATTAAAATAGTTCAAATCTAAAAGGAGGTTCATCCATGAGATCAAGATCGATTCTCCTGGTGCTGTTCACGATTATGCTTGTCATCCTGATCGGCGCCTCAACCGCCATGGCCAAGGAGCGGATCATCCAGGTCATGCTGCCGAACTGCGAGTGACCCTTCACCCGGGACAGGGTCAGTTGGACCCTCACAAACGTTGCAAAGGCCGGAAAGTCAGAGGTCAATGAGTTCACCCACATGGCGATCATCCACTTCGATGACGAGGTAACCAGTATCGAAAAGATCGTCGATGCCCTCGAAAAGGCGGGGTTTCCGCTCGACGGGCCTCCGAAGATTCTGCAGTAATTCGCACAACTCGCCGGGGCGGGGGCCGAAAGACGGCTTTCGCCCCGGTGACTCTTTCCACGTTCGAAGCTTCTTCTTGCAGGCAAGCATCCTATGGAAGGCTCCACGAGAGAAAAATTCCTCCACGCCCTGATGCAGTACCAGGAAAAATTCGGCCAGGAAAAAGCTGCGGCCGTCCAGGAAAAATTCTGGCAGAGCAGGGAACAAATCGAGGCTGACAACGCATCCGAGATCGACTGGTTCCCTTCCTGGAAGAAAAGCCAGATCCTCGAGGACCTGCTTGCAAAGACCTACCTGGAACTCATCGCCGAGATGGAGCGCGAGGGCCTTTCCTGAGGACGGAGTTCCCGTCGTCGCCGGTGAATGACCCATTCCCGGGGCAGCAAAATCCCAGCACCCATTACCGTTTGCAGGCCCGTGAAGGCCCGCGGGAGGGCATCATGGAATTCAATGTACTGATCGGCGGGGAAGCCGGCCAGGGGATGTTTTCCGTCGAGATGGATCTCTCTGAGATTCTCTCCAGGCTCGGCTACCATTTCTTCGCCACGAAGAACTACATGTCACGCATCCGTGGAGGCCACAACTTCCACATGGTCCGCGTGGCCGACGGGCCCGTTCACGCCCTGAGCGGCAGACCCTGGGACATGATCATCGCCATGGACGACGGCGAGACGGAGCGAAGGCACCGCCCATCTTTGGGGAAGGGCGGCGTCTTCATCGGCGCCGACCGGGTGGGGCAGATCGAGGCGGAGGCAAAGGGTTCGTTCCAGGATGTTGCGGCCACGAGCACCATCCTCGTCGGCCTCATCCTTGCTTTTATCGGTGCGGATGCCGCAGAAACCCAGAAGGGAGCCGATGAGCCGACTCGCAGCGCCCTGGCGAAGGGCCGGGATTTTGCCGCACGCTGGGAACTTGCGGGCCGCATGGTCATTGCCCCAAAGGCGGGCGATCACTGCAAGCTAGACGGGAACCAGGCCCTGGCCCTGGGGGCACTTCTCGGCGGCTGCCAGTTCATGGCCGGCTACCCCATGACGCCCGCCACGTCGATCATGCATTACTTTGCAACCGTCGCGGGGGAGATTCCCGTACATTTCGAGCAGGCCGAAGACGAGATCGCGGCCCTGAACATGGCCCTCGGGGCCTCCTATGCAGGGCTGCGCTCCATGGTGGCCACCTCAGGCGGGGGATTTGCCCTCATGACGGAGGCCGTCTCGCTTGCCGGCATGACGGAGACGCCGATCGTCATCATCGACTCGCAGCGGCCGGGACCGGCAACGGGGCTTCCCACGAGGACCGAGCAGGGGGACCTGAATTTCGTCCTTCACGCGGGCCACGGCGAGTTCCCCAGGGTGATCTTCGCCCCGGGATCCATCGAAGGGGCCATAGCGCTGGCGCGGAAAAGCTTTGATCTGGCCGACCGCTGGCAGGTTCCCGTCTTCATCCTGACGGACCAGTACCTCGCCGACTCCGTCCAGGTCATGGATGGACAGGTCCCCACAAAAATGCTCCGCCGGGATTACCCCGTTTTCGAGGCCGGGTACAGGCGCTATGCGATCACGGCCGACGGGGTCTCGCCCCTGACCTACCCAGGTCTTTCGGAGGCGCGCGTCGAGGTCGACTCCGACGAGCACACCGAGGACGGGAAAATCACGGAAGATCTCGATCTGAGGGTCCGGATGGTAGAAAAGCGGCTCCGGAAAATGGAAGGAATCAAACAAGAAGCCGTCATGCCCTCCCGCTTCGGGAATCGAAAGGCCGCTACGGTTCTCATTTCGTGGGGTTCGAACCAGCACATCGTCAATGAAGCAGTCGGCACCCTGCAGGCTGAGGGAAAATCGGTGGCGGCCCTGCATTTCGGCCAAGTCTACCCGCTGACGCCGAAGATGGCGAGAGGGCTTTCCCGCAAGCGCCTGATCTGCATCGAGAACAACGCGACAGGTCAGTTCGCGCAGTTGCTCAAAAGCGAGATGGGCCTGAAGGTGGATCATCGGATCCTGAAATACAACGGCGAGTGCTTTACCGTCGAGGAACTGGTCGAGAAGGTCAAACAGATTGTTGGATGAAGGAACGGGGAGAGGGAGCCAGAGGGGAAAAATCCATGTTAAAACAAGACATCGCCTGGTGCCCGGGCTGCGGGGATTTCCCCATCCGGGCCACCCTGGAAAAAGTTCTGAAAGAGCTGCCGATCCCGGGAAAGGACATCGTTCTGACTTCAGGGATCGGCCAGGCGGCAAAAATGCCCCAATATCTGCCGTACAGCTATTTCAACGGCCTCCACGGACGGTCGCTGCCGCTCGCCGTGGGTATCAAGCTGGCACGCCCGGAGCTGACCGTGATCGCCGTCTCCGGCGACGGGTGCCAGTATGGAGAAGGGGGAAATCACTTCATCCACACGATACGGCGCCGCCTCGACATCACGATCCTCGCCTGCGACAATAAGGTATACGGTCTCACGAAAGGGCAGAGCTCCCCCACGACGGATGCGGGCATGAAAAACGCCCTGGACCCCCAGGGAAACCTCAACACCGCCTTCGATCCGCTGGCCGTGGCCCTCATCGTCGGGGCCCCCTTCGTTGCGCGGACCTTTGCCGGCGACCCCCGGCACATGGAGCAGGTCTTCCGCGAGGCGATCCTCTTCAAGGGCACCTCCGTCGTCGATATCCTGCAGCCCTGTGTGAGCTTCAACAAGGTCAACACCTACCCGTGGTATCGTGAAAGGGTCTACGGGGTGGAGGAGCCTCTGAGAGACCGGCTCGAAGCCATACGGACGGCACAGATCTGGGGCGATCGGATTCCCATAGGGATCTTCTGGCGCGATGAAGGCTACAACTGCCGGGAAGGCAAGGAGATGTTCCGCAAACCCGTCACGAAGGCTGCCGTGGCGCGGCTGCTGAACACGAAATGCATCATGATGCGTTAGCAGGGAAAGGCGTCAGCAAGAAACCCTCGGGCGCGTCGACATTTTCCGACCACTCTAAATCTCGCTTCGCTGCGGCGCAAAAACTCGCCCTGCGGGCTCAAACAATTTGCGCCGCGGACGCTGCGCTTCGATATAAGAGCGGTTACCGGAAAATGACGAAATGCGCCTTTCGGATTCCTTGCTGGCGCCTTGAAGGTGTTGGTGGTGGGAAGGGAATCGTCAAATTTCCAGCAAATTGACCGTCAGAAGTGACGGAATTCCGTCACAATCCTCCGAGCACCCGCCAGTAGTTTTCGTCCTTATCCGGCTCGACTTTCTTCTTTTTCTTCTTGTTAAGGGAGAGAAAGACAATGATGAACACGAGGAGAAACGGCTGCTTGCCCGAGGTCTTCATCAGCCGACGGACCAGACTCTTTTCTATGTTCTCCAGAAGCCCCACGATTCCCGCCGTTGCTGTCCTTTACTGTCGCGCATCGCGCGCTACAATACCTATATCTGACAAAATCCGGAGCTTGTAAAGACAAAAGGGAAGGGAAAATACAAAGGGCAAAAAAAAAGATTGGGTGCCAGGTGAAGGAGGGGAAACTGGCACCCAGAGAGAGATAAATGGGGTTTCAAGTTATCGGATTCGCTTTATACAATATGCAACAAGTGTGACAACTTGTGCATGATCGAGAAAAATTCTTGAATTTTTCGCAAATGGCCCGTTCAGGTGGCGGGGGCGGGGGCGGGTTTTTTCCGAACCATCAAGAAAGGAAGAACGATAAGTCCTGACAGGTACTTGATAATCGCCTGCCCGATGATGGCGGGCCAGATGGGCCCAAAGGCCAGCAGGACAAAGACGAGGGAGTCGACGGGGCAGGAGACGAGGTTGGACCAGATGATCCTGGAAACAAAGGGACGCTTGAGAATCTTAAAGAAAAACCAGTCAAGGCTCTCCGATACGAAGAAGGCAGCCATGGAGGCTAACGCTATATCCAGATTGAAGAAAAGAGTGATGACCGATGCCGCGATCATCCATCCCCAGGTGGCCCAGTCACCCCAGTAGCGCTGAACAAAATCCCGGAAGGAGAAGGTGAGCCCTATCCAGACGACCCCCGCTGGGAACGTGAGGCCGGCGATCGTGACAATACCGAACCAGATAACGAAGGCATTGCCCAAGAGGATGCTGAGGAGGTAAAGAACCCCCCATATCCACTTCTTCATGGTAGCGCTCCTACATTTTTTGTAGGGTTTTCTTCAAAAGGACGTCCTTTTATTCCACAACTCGACCCCCGATTCAAGGGTTTTCGCCTTGACGCTCTCGATGTGAGTTGTTAGGGTTTGAAACGGATGACTTCCTCGGGCTTTGATATCAGAAGAATCACGGTTACTGCCGCAGTCCTCGAAAAGGACGGCTGGATCCTCATTGCTCGTCGCAAACGCGGGGACCGCCTTGCCGNCAAATGGGAGTTCCCGGGGGGGAAGATCGAGGAGGGCGAGACCCCCGAGGCCTGCCTCCGGAGGGAGCTGCAGGAAGAGTTGGGCATCGATGTCTCCGTGGGCGGCTTTGTAGGCCGCAGCTGTCATCGTTACTCCCACGGGGAGATCGAGTTGCTGGCCTACCGGGTCACACATCTGTCCGGTGATTTCCAGCTTCATGATCACGAAGAGATTCGCTGGGTTTGCCCGGCGGATCTGAACCGTTATGATTTTTCCGCGGCCGATATCCCCATTGTGAAAAGCTTGCTGGAAGGGATACAAACGATGCCTTCCGAAGAGTCCCCCAAGGAACAATACCTTCCGGTACAGGGCCTCAAACTCCGCTTCCTGGAATGGGGTCCAGAAGGAGCTCGGCCCATGGTCTTCCTTCACGGTACCGGGGACAACGCCCGCACGTGGGATCTGCTCGCACCCCACCTGGCATCACACTTCCGGGTCATCGCCCTGGATCAGCGCGGGCACGGAAAAAGCGGATGGGCCGTGCCGCCGGCCTACCGGTGCGGGGATTATATGCTTGATTTGGCCGCCCTGATCGATCATCTGGGCCTGAAAGGCATGATCCTGCTGGGGCACTCCATGGGGGCCCTGCACGCCAGCCTCTATGCCGCGCTTAACCCCGACAGGGTGGCCGCCCTCATCCACGTTGACATCGAGCCCTGCCCGCCGGACTGGAACCGGAAATACCTCCTCGGGCTCTACAAAAACCTTCCGGATTCGTACTCCGACCCGGAGGATTTCATCGCAGAGATCGGGAAAAATGCCCCCTATGCCCGGGCGGAACACTTGCGGCACCTGGCCGAAAAATCCCTCGTCCGACGGGGTGGCCGGTGGTACAGGATCTATGACCGGGAGATCCTTGCCCGGTTTGACCACTACGACCTTCTCGGGAATCTTTCCGACATCCGCTGCCCAGCCCTTGTCATCCGAGGCGCCAAAAGCCGCGTTCTCGGACGCCAGGCCGCAGAGGAGATGGCCCAGGCCATCCCGGCAGGCGAAATGGTGGAGATCCCGAAGGCGACCCACCCGGCACACCTGGACAACCCGGACGGATTCCGGGAAGCCGTCACGGGCTTTCTGAAAAAGCACGGATTCATCGCATCGTAAAAAGGAGATGAGCATGGATGTTTTCACGGCGATCAGCGGCAGGAGAAGCTGTCGGAAGTTCCATCCCGAAGCGGTCAGCGATGCGGACATCGAAAAGATCCTCGAGGCCGGCAACTGGGCCCCATCGCCTGCCAACCAGCAGCCCTGGGAGTTCGTCGTCATCACGAACACGGGCATCAAGGAAAAGATCTTTTCCGAAAGCGAGATCTGCAAGAAGAAGCTCTTCGAGCGAAGCGGCTGGAAATGGCTGGAGAAATTCCCCATCGACTTCGTGAAGGAGACCCCCGTCATCATCGCCGTGGTGGGCGACCCGAAGAAGAGCGGTGCCGATCTGTTTCTCGATGAGGGCTCCGGCCGGGGCTATCTGGAAGGCTGCTCGGCCGCCGTCCAGAACATGATGCTCGCTGCTCACGCACTCGGGCTGGGGACCCTATGGTTCAGCCTGTTTGAGGCCGCTGCGGTCCGACAGATCCTCAGTCTGGATGCGGGAAAGGATCCCGTGGCACTTCTATGCATCGGAAAGCCCGTTTCTTCAGGCGCGACGAAGCGGAAAGACTTCCGTGAAAAAACGACGTACCTCCGATAAGGTAACGGCATCCCGACGATGATCCATCCCTCGCGCATCCAGCCGCTCAACAGCAGGAGCATCCAGGACGGCCGGTACATCCTCTATTGGATGCAGGCCTCCCAGAGGGTCGAGTGCAACCATACCCTCGAATATGCCGTCGGCGAGGCAAACGAGCGCAACCTCCCCGTCGTTGTCGTCTTCGGCCTCACCGAGCAGTTCCCCGAGGCCAACCTGCGCCACTACGCCTTTATGCTGGAAGGGCTCGAGGAGGTCCGCAAAGGGCTTCGCGACCGGGGCATCCGGTTTGCGCTCATGCGCCGCTCGCCCGAGCTGGCCGCAGCGGCGATGGCCGAGGAGGCGGCCCTTGTCGTCGCCGACCGGGGCTATCTGCGCATCCAGAGGCAGTGGAGAAACCACGTCGCGAAAAACGCCCCCTGCGCCGTCGTACAGGTGGAGTCCGAGGCCGTCGTCCCCGTGGAGACGGCCTCGCCGAAGGAGGAATACACGGCGGGAACGCTGAGGCCCAAGCTCCAGCGCATCCTCGAGGGATACCTTGTCCCCCTGAAAGAAAGACCNGTCAGAAAGGATTCCCTCTCCCTTCGCCTTGATGTCGACACCGAGGAGGATTTCCCGTCCCTGCTCAAGAAAATGAAAATAGACCGCTCGGTTTCGCCCGTGAGGGCCATCCGGGGCGGCACGGCCCGGGCTAATGCCCTGCTGGAGGAGTTCATCGCAAAGAAGATCCGCCACTACGACGAGCTTCGGAGNGACCCGGGCCTCGACTATTCCTCCCACTTGAGCCCCTACCTGCACTTCGGACAGGTCTCGCCGCTCGCCGTCGCCCTTCGCATCGCCGCCGAAAAAGCGATCCCCGCCGGGGCGCGCGAGTCCTTTCTGGAGGAACTGAT
>WSSedL1B2DRAFT_1000143_pt1 | contig 10390 bp, 20 predicted proteins | sample WetSurSiteL1Bulk_FD_9470 | JGI IMG/M metagenome (IMG submission 9470)
CATGCCTACGGTCATCCGCGCGGAGAGCGTCCAGGCGTCCTGCGCACCAGTGGCGGCCTACCTGCAACGGCAAGCCGATGCACAGCCCGTCGAGGTAGAGCACTACCGGGGTGCGTCGCCAATTCTGCGAGTGCAGGGTGCCCGCACCGGGGAGGTAGAGGTCACTCCCACCGGCGCCTGGATGGCCGCCTGGCGGAAGGGCACCACGGTGCACCTCCTCCGGACCGCCGGCTGTGGTGAGCCCATCACCAGCACTGTCTGCGGGCGGAGCATCCGGGTGGGCCTCACGCTCCCCCTGGCCCAGGCCACCGCTAAGGCCGCCGTCCACTGCCCGCGCTGCTTCCCCGCCACTGGTGCTGATGCGGCATGAGCACCGTTACCCACACCCGCCAGCCGGACGGTAGCTACCTGGTGGAGGGCCTCCAGGAGTGCCTCTACCACGGCGAGCACCGGGAGGACTACTGCCCCGGCCGTGTTGCCGGCCTGACGGAGACCAACCGCCCCAACCGCACCATCACCATCCCCACCACCAACCGCACCTTCCACGCAGCGCTGATCCGCCAACAGGAGGCAGGCCAGTGATCACCCGAGAGCAGTACGAGTTCCTCCCAACCCAGGAGCAGGACGCGATCGTCTCCGCCTTCACCACCGGGCCGGACCGGGCCACCGTGGACCTGGTCTTGGAACGGGCCCAGTACTCGTGTGAGGTCTGTGATGGCGAGCTGGGCCATGTCCGCGGCCTGGACTGGTCCCTGCACCACCGCATCCCCCGGGGCATGGGCGGTACCACCGACCCGGCGGCCAACAGTCCGGCCAATCTGCTGCTTGTCTGCGGTAGCGGCATCACCGGCTGTCACCAGGTGATCGAGCGCAACCGCTCCGGCGCCCGCGCCGCCGGCTGGCTCCTCAGCCATGGCCAGGACCCGGCCCAGGTGCCGGTGCTCCTGGAGCGCGGGCTCCGCTGGCAGTTGCTCACGGCAGAGGGGAGCTATGCCCCGGCACCGCCGGAGGACACCGGGCTGTGGTGCATCCACCTCAGCGGACCAGATGACCTGATCCCGATGGCGAACCGGGCCATGGCTGACCGCCAGGCCGATCGGTTCAATCAGTGGTGGTCAACGTATCGAGGAGAACGCGACGTTCTCCCGGTACTGAGTGCCGAAGTAAAACCCTGGCCATACGCCCCGGCGGATCACGCCGAGGCGCTGGCCGAGCTCCGTGCCGACGATCCAGAGGGCTGGCTCCTGGAGCCGGCCACACCGGAGACGCCCCGCGTAGCCCACCGCTCGCTCTGACCGATTCCCCGCACGCTCACGGGCGTGCGGGGCCCCATTCCTGGCACGAAAACCTCGAGGTGATGGCAGTGAAGATCCCGGACTACCCCGAATACCTCAGCGCAGAATTTGCCCAGCGCTTCGGCAATTTCCAGCTCGAAATACGGCATGACGATGGCCTTTATCGCCATCTCGTGTTCCGCGACCCAAAGACCACCATGGAGCGCTTCGAAATCATCACCTGGCCGCGTCACCTCTACGTTGGAGGCGACTGGGAAGGATTCACTTTTTCCTGCCTAGAGGACATGTTCGAATTCTTCCGTTATCCCGATCCATTCCTCACGGGTAAAATGGGCGCCCCAAATCGAATCAACCCGCACTACTGGTCTGAGAAGATCGTGGATGGGTACGAGCGGGCCAAGGAATACTGCCGGGACTTCGTCGCGAAGCAGATCTGGCAGGAGGTACGCGAAGACTACCGGTCCGGCATGGCGCCCAAGGGCCTGGCGAAGCAGGTGCAATGCGAGCTGTTTGAGGACTGGGATGACTGCCTGTGCACCTGGGACCTGGCCATGGTGGCGATCCGAGATTTCTCTCACGATAAGTGGAGGTTCTCGGAGGACGCCTGGGAATGGCCACACACCACCTGGGCTAACCACTACCTCCTGGCCTGCCATGCCATCGTCGCCATCATCGCCGCCTATGACGCTGCTAAGGCCGTGCCATCCGAAATCAGTCAGGCACTATGTGCCGACGATATCCACGAGGCGGATGGCAGCTGCTGCGATAAGGCTGCCGCGTGAGCCTGATCATCGCCGCTGGTCTCATGCTTCTGCTGGGCGGTGCAGTGGCGCTGTTGTGGGCCATCTTCGGACCTAAGTAATTGGCGTACGGCAATGCGGTAGGGCGTCCCTGGTGGCGCCCTACTTCCATGGAGTTAGCAAGATCCATGCGCGTGAATGTCAAGATCACTCTAAAGCGCAGTAAGGAGCGGCAGTGGAGGCGCTCGAACTGTTGTGCGGTAAGATCCAGACACAACTGAAAACGGCCGAGAGCGGTGCGCTAACACCATCTCCCGGCCTAAGCAGCCCTATCCGACTCAACCGGAAGGACGGCCTAGCCGTGTATTCTACCTGTGCACGCTGCGTGATCGCAGCTGTGTCACCTGCTCCGGGCGGTGCCCGTTGAGCATTGAGGCCATGGTCTGGGTACTCAAGGATGCTCCCGGACTCAAACCGCATCTGGGTATGCCCCTGATGGGCTTGGCGAATCACGCCGACCATGAGGGCAAGGGAGCCTGGCCCTCGCAGGAAACGCTCGCTCGGTACTGCCGCAAGACTTCCCGGGGCATCCGCAAGGATCTGGCCCAGCTGGAAGAGGACGGGCTGATCCGGCGCGGCAACCAGCTCCTGGTTGCACACATCCCGGCAGACGAGCGCCCAGTTGTCTGGGACCTGACCATTGAGCGGACTACCAAGGAGCGGAACTGTGGTGCCGCTCCAAATGTCCAATCCGACACAGGGAACGGAACTCCAGTTCCGGGCGGTCCTACAGTTCCGCCCGGAACTACAGCGCAAATGGACCGGAACTGTGGTACCGGAGGGACCGGAACTCCAGTTCCTACTAACCGTCCTTCAACCATCCATAACCAAACTTCTTTGTCGTCTCCTGACGGAGCCGACCACGAAACCTCATCCAAGCGCTCAAAGCAAAGCTCCGGCCAGGGCACCAGGCTCCCGGACGACTTCACTGTCACCTCGGAGATGAAGGCATGGGCCCAGACCAACGTCCCGCAGTTGGCGGGGGCGGGAGAGACCGACAAGTTTGTCGACTACTGGCGCTCCATCCCCGGCGCGAAGGGCCGCAAGACTGACTGGGTGGCCACCTGGCGCAACTGGATGCGTAAGGCGGCGGAGTCTCAGGCGCAAATCCCCGGCCAGCGTCCGGCCTCCACCGCTCCGCAGCGCCTGGACCGGGACGAGATGTGCCCCAAGCACTGGGGCCAGGACCGGGAGCACTGCCGGGAGTGCCGGGCGGATCGCCTCGCCGGTGACCTGGACGGTGACCTATGACCGCCGTCCTGGAGTCTGAGGCGACCTATGACCGCCGCCCTCACGACGATGAGGCCGAGCGGATCGTCCTCGGCGCGATGATGATGAGCCGCCAGGCCGCCGAGGAGTGCATGGAGCTACTCACTACCGCCGACTACTACCAGCCAGTGCATTCCCGGATCCACGCCGCGATCCTCGGCCTGGCAGCTGGGGACGAGCCGACGGATCCGGTGGCGGTCATGGTGGCGCTGGAGCGGGACCAGGTGCGGATCCCGGAGGGCCCGCTCTACCTACACACCCTGATGGCTGCGGTACCCACCGCAGCGAACGCTGGTTGGCACGCCCGGCGTGTGGCGGAGCTGGCGGTTCGCCGCCGGCTGATTGAGGCCAGCCTCCGCACCATCCAGCGTGCCAACACCCCCGGGGTGGAGGTGGAGACCTTGGCTGATGAGGCCGAGGCCGCCATCTGCGCCGCCGCCATGGGCCGCACCGCCTCCGCCGCCGGCACTCCGGTCGGCGACATGATCGACGACTACGTGGGGCAGCTGTTCGCCGGCGCACCCCCGGAGGGCGTGGTGCCAACCGGGCTGCCGGACCTGGACGCCGTCCTGGGCGGATTCAAGCCGGGGCAGCTGATCGTGGTGGGCGCACGGCCAGGTATGGGCAAGACAGTCGTGGCGCTGGACTTCGTCCGCCATGCCGCCGAGGCCGCCCACCATGAGGCCATCCCGTCCATGATCTGCACCCTGGAGATGACCAGGCAGGAGATCCTAGGTCGCCTGGTCGCCGCCACCTGCGGGGTGAGCCTCACGGCTATCACCGCCCGGAGACTGGATGTTGCGGATAAAGGGCGCATCCAGGCCCGCATGGACCGGCTACGCCGCATCCCGCTGCTGGTGGAGGACACCCCCGGCATGACCATCGGGGCGGTGCGCTCCCTGGCACGCAGGGCTGCCCAGCGGCACCACATAGGGCTGCTGGCCGTGGACTACCTCCAACTGATGACCGCCTCCAGTCGCGGGGAGCGCCGCGACCAGGACGTAGCGGAGATCTCCCGGGGGCTGAAGCTCCTGGCGCTGGAGCTCCACATCCCGGTCATCGCCTGCTCCCAGCTCAACCGCAGCGCGGACATGAGGGCGGACAAGCGCCCCCAGCTGTCAGACCTACGCGAGTCCGGCTCGATTGAGCAGGACGCCGATGTCGTGATCCTGCTGCACAGGGAGGACTACTACGACAAGAAGTCGCCGAGATCGGGCGAGATCGACCTGATCATCGCCAAAAACCGCTCCGGTCCGGAGGGGATCGTTGCGTGCATCGCCCAGCTGAGCAAGTCCCGGATCGTCTCGGCGGAGCGGCCGTCATGAGCACCGAACCCCGCAAGCAGATCAACGGCCACCACCCGGACTGCCCCTACGGATATCTCGCCCGGCCGGTAGCCCACTGCAACGTCTGCCAGGGCATCCGCAAGGGCGCAGACCCGGACTACCGGTGGGACGCCGCACCCACCGATCACCCATCCCACCAGTGCGACCGCTGCCGCACCCAGCCCGAGAGGACACCGTGACCAGAATGACGACCTCCATGGTCCAGAGAGCCGTGCTACTCCACGGTCGGGGCATGAGCTCCGCCCGGATAGCCGCCGTGCTCGGATGCTCCGCCCGGACCGTCCGCCTCCACCTGGCCGCCCAAGGCGTGGACACCTCAGCCGGACGGTCAGTGGCCGTCCAGCCGCCGTACACCGCCGTCCAGGACGCCCTGACGCTCTACCGGCATGGAGCCTCCATCCGGGCCGTGGCCCGACGGCTCCTGGTGGGCTACACCGCCGCCCGCACCCTCCTCCAGCACCATGGGGTACTACGGACCCGCACCTCCGCTGCCGTGGAGGTGCCCCGTGGATGACCTCTTCGGTGGCGAACTGACCCTCGCCACCATCAAGATCCACCACGCCATCGCCAACGCCATGGCCGCCAGTACCACCGTCGCCCTGGATCCGGAGACCCTGGCAGAGCTGCTCATCCAGCTCTCCGCCGCCGTGGTGGCGGACCTGGATGGCCCCGCCGTCCAGCACATCCTCACCATCGCCCGCGCCCTCAAGGAGGTACCTCGTGGCTGACAGACAGCCAACATTCCGCGTCAGCTTCCACGGGAAGCGGGATGCCAGCCTGCGCCCCAACCACACCCAGCCCGGCCAGGCCGAGGTCTCCGGGGTTGAGATGCACCCGTCGGGCAAGTGGCTCATCACGACCTGCGTCAAGTCCGGGCAGGTCGCGATGGTCCGCATCGCCCCGGAGACGACGATGATCATCGTTGACGTTGAGCGCGGGAAGCGGGATGCCTGACCAGCTGGGGCATCCCTGCCCTGACCATTCGGCGCCGGGTTTCCGGTGCTTCTGTGATGAGGCCCGCGACCTGGCCGCTGGCATCCATCGCCCGGGGACGCTCGCCGACGCGTTCGGCGGATACCAGTGCATCTGCGGGGACCTGATGTGTCTCGGCGGTCGACGCCCATTCACCACCAGCCCGGGGCCAGCGGCGGCCACCACCACCAAGGACGCTCCCCGGCAGTGGGCGACGACGACGTCCACCACCGGCTGGTGGCCGAAGTGCCGCCGGTATCGCCTCGCGGGGCGGATCGTCGAGACCATCGGGTGGCTACTGGTGGTCGCGGGCACCATCGGCGCGGCAACAGCCCTCAACTGGTGGATCCTGGTGGGCCTCGCACTCCAGCCCATATCCTGGCGACTACACCGGACCGCGGAAGAGGAATGCATCCATGGTGGCGAGGTTGGCGATGGCTGACCGGCTATCGGCGGAGCTGATCGCCGAGGTGGTGGCCGACATCCGGGCGGGGCGGGCCCAATGCCCGGCCGCAACGGATCGAATCGGGACAGAAATCAGCCACCTCATGCTCGGCCGAGCCCAGCTGCCGCAGCCCGTCGTGGACTGCCAGGAGATCTTTCGCCAGCAGCTGACCAAGCAGGAAATCCGCATGTACGACGACTGGCCAAGCGCCACCCCCCCTTGGGTCGACGCTATTTTCGGCTATGTCAACACCTATGGCAACACGATCATCATGCAAGTACATCGCGTCGAGCATGACGGGGCCACTCTTGGCCATAACACCTGGCGGACCGAGAATCCCGTCGACTGGGCCCGTGTCAAATGGATCTCCGAAGCCTCAATCTGGGTCGGAGGACACAGTGTCACCACCAGCCGAAACATCCCAACGTCTGGGCCCTGCCACATCATCCGACACGCCATCCGAGACGACGGAGCACCGGAGGACATCAACTGGATCGCACTCCTCGCCAAACGCGGGCAGTTCGGCGCCCACACTGAGATCGACGATCCGGCCGTAGCCATCTGGGAGGCGACCATGGTCACCCTCAGTGCCACACTGAATTTCCTCAACGCCTCCAACGTTGACATCGCGGTACCAGCCCGTCCCCGCGCCGAACGCCGCCGGATCGCCCGCACTGGGGTGGAGGTGCAGACGATCGTGGTCCGCCCACCCGGGAAGCGCCGGGCCGGGGGTACGGGGGTTAGGCCGATCGACAGCTTGGAAACCGTCCTCAGCCCGGTGCGCGGGCACTTCTCGCATTACGGGGAGCGGTACGGGCGGGGTCTGCTCTTCGGGAAGCTGGAGGGTAAGTTCTGGATCCCCGGGCACGTCAGGGGTGCGGGGGACGGGGAACCCCAGCAGCGCGACTACCAACTCAGACCAGCAGAGGAGCGTTATGAGCACTGACAGCACCTGCCTGATCTGTGACCGGGCGCTCTCCGGCGAGGCGTACGCGTGCCAGGTGTGCGCTGGCCAGGTCACCACCTGGCTCACCCGCGCCCTCAAGGAGGCCCACCATGCCTGAACCAATCCTCCTGGGCCCAGGAGATGAGCCCCAGACCCCCGGAGCCGTAGTAGCCGTCAACTGGGGGGACTACCGCCGGCAGGAGCTATGGACGGCCAGCGGTAACGACATCGGCACCTGGATCTGGCCGCCATCCGTGGCCTGGTGTCACGTCCGAGGCCCGGGCTGGTCAGACGTCCTAGCCCGAGGACCCGTGGTCCTGCTCACCGCCGCACCGGAGGACGCATACCGGGCCGGGCAAGTGGCTGGGCGTCGGGAGTTGCTAGCCAAGATCCAGGAGATGGGGAAAGAGCTGTGAGCACTAACATCATCCGGGGCGAGAATGACCGGCCCATCTGCGTCTGCACCCTTGACGGGCAAAAGTGCGGCGCCTGCCAGGCCGCCGCGGCGAACCGTCCCACCCTGCACATCACCCAGGGCCTGCCCGCATCCGGCAAAAGCACCTGGGCCCGCGCCTGGATGTCGCAGGACCCAAACCGGGTCCGAATCTGCCGTGACGACCTCCGCCGCATGATCCGAGGCGGGTGGACCGGCAACCGGGCCGATGAGGACCTGATCACCGCGATGGTCACCGCGGGGATCCGCGCGGCACTGCTGCACTCCCGGGACGTAGTGGCCGATGCCACCCACATCCGCCCCCAGGACCTGGAACGGGTGATCTGGATAGCCCGCCAGGACAAGCACCTGGCCAGAGTGGTCCTGCACCGCTGGGACACCCGCCCCGGGCCCTGCATCCAGCGGGACCGTCAGCGCCCTCCCGGAGAGCACGTAGGCGGGGACGTCATCTGGGACATGTACGACACCTGGCGGGCAACCATGCCAGGGCACACCCTCCTGGCCGCATCCGTGGACGAGGTGATCATCCATGAGTGACAGCACGCTGAAATACCGCCGATACCGCCGCCTCGCCCAGCTCACCGATGCCATCGGCTGGCTGCTGATACTCGCGGGCCTGGTCGCCCCATCCGTGGCCAACGGCTGGGGGGTCGGTCTGCTGCTCATGGCGGCTGGGACCGGGGTGTTTTGCCTCTCCTGGCAGCTGCACCGGGCAGCTGGGTTGGCCCAAGTTGATGGCCTGGAGGATCACCGTGACTGACACCTGCCTGATCTGTGACCGGGCGCTTTCCGGTCAGGCGTACGCGTGCCAGGTGTGCGCTGGCCAGGTAACCACCTGGCTCACCCGCGCCGCATCCCTGGTGCTGGAGGTGGAGACGACGCTCTCCGGCCAGGCTGTGACCGGCTCCAACGCGTCCTCCGGTGGGCAGGGGGACCTCAGCTCCGCCGCCCAACTGGCCGACGCCGCACTGGTGGAGCTGGGGACCTGGGCACAGATCCTCGCCCGCACCCAAGGCCGCAAGCTGGTCCTCCACCAAGACCTCATGCGGGGACCAGTGTGCCCCCGCTGCGCTCACACCAGCTGCGACGCAATCCGCGACCTGTGGCGCCCAGAGTGGATGCCGTCGGTCTGCCGCTTCCTGGCGGCCAACACCCACACCATCGCAGGCATGCCCTGGGCCGTGGAGGCCCTACCACGGCTGGAGGCCGCCTGCCGCACAATCGAACGCATCGTGGACCGCCCAGACCCCGGCGTGATGGTCGGGCTGTGTGCATGCGGAAAGGCCCTCTACGGCCTTTCCACCGCATCATGGGTGTCATGCCCAGAGTGCGGGCAGGCATGGGACATCCAGGCCGTCAGAGACGCTCTCGTGGCACACACGGCCAGCCTGCTCATGACCCCCGCAGAGATCGCCACCCTCGCCGCACAATTCGGCATCAGCGGATCCCGGGAGCAAATCCGCAAACGAATCCACCGGTGGAAGGAACGGGGCATCATCGCCATCCGGGGCATACGATCCGGTGATCCGCTCCTCCAGGTAGGGGAAACCCTGGCGGTCCTGGCCAGAGGCGGTGTTAATGTGGACACGGATTTGACAGGTTCCGCGCGCCCAAAAGCCGCCTGACCGCCGTCCGTTCCCCGCGCAAGGCCCAGCCCCCCCGTGCTGGGCCTTCGCCATATCCCCCCAAGCCCAGGAGGACCCGTGGCACCCGAAGACATCGCGAACCGGTTCGCATTCCACCCGGCGACCACCGACGAAAAGCGCGACGCCCACACCAGCGTCCGGCAGCAGTGCCGCCAGCTGGCAGACGCGCTCAACGCGCAGCTGCCCGAGGGCCGGGAAAAGGCCCTAGCCATCACGCACCTCGAAGAGGTCATGATGTGGGGCAACGCCGCGCTCGCTCGGCACCAGCCCCAGCAGGTGTACGTCAAGCCCTGACGCAGACCCCACGGCCAGTGCCCCCTACTGGCCGTGCACAGCGTGGTGGAGCAGCAGTAGCTCGCTGGGCCCATAGCCCAGAGGTCCCCGGTTCGAGTCCGGGCCACGCCACTACTCCGTTGGGTATGGAGTGGGGATAGTGGGGCCCGCCGAGGGACACGGCGGGCCCTGCGCTACAGCATCCGGCGCATCCGCTGGCTGTAGCGCAAACCCTTCCAGCCCATGCCCAGCAGGACCACCGCCACCAGGCCGCTAACCGCGCTGCCAGCGGCGGCACACCTGACCACTGCCACCAGCCCTGCTACCAGCAGGACCGGCCAGACCAGATCCAGCACCATCACCCAGCGGCGCACATTGGCCCTGGCTGCCCGCACCTCATCAGCATCTGTCATCCGCTGATGGTGAGGCACCGCCGCGCAGCGGGTGACCGGATGGCCTCATGCCCAGGAGGTGAGATGGCCAGAGCGCTCCGCACCTGCTCCACCCCTGGATGCCCTGCTCTCGTCACCTCCGGGCGCTGCAGTGGCTGTACCCAGGCAGCAGAGCAGCGCCGGGGATCAGCCACCAGCCGTGGCTACGGTCGCAGGCACCGCACCCGCTTCCGCGCCCAGGTCCTGGCACGGGACCCGCTGTGCGTCTGCACCTCACCGGACTGCGGACACGGCGAGCGCTGCTACGCACCCAGCACCGTGGCTGACCATCATCCCCGGGACCGCCGGGAGCTGGTCCGCCTGGGCCTGGACCCGGATGACCCAGACCACGGCCGCGGGCTGTGCGCCAGCTGCCATGGCAGGCACACGGCCGCCGCCCAGCCCGGAGGCTGGCACCAAGGACAGACATAGAAATGATGATGATTTAGCCATATGTGAATTACTTAGACATTGACCTGGGGGGATACCCCTCAAGATCAATGTCTTGAGGAC
>WSSedL1B2DRAFT_1000144_pt1 | contig 10377 bp, 7 predicted proteins | sample WetSurSiteL1Bulk_FD_9470 | JGI IMG/M metagenome (IMG submission 9470)
TAAAGGTTCAGGAAGGCCTGCTGGAGCATGGCCGCATCGAAGGGCACGAGGGGCATCCGGTCGTCGAACAGCGTCTGCACCCGGATCTTCTTGTCCTCCACTTCGCGCTCCGCCATGGCGAGCGAATATTCGACGAACACGTTCAGCTCCGCCAGGTGCGTCTCCGGGTCCGTCGGCTTGGCGAAGACGAGGATGTCGCTGACGAGCTTTTCCAGATGCTCCACTTCCTTGCGGGCGATGTGAAAGCGCTTCAGGTCGTTGCCCTCGGGGTTCATCCGCTTCTCGAGGATCTGGAGACTCATCTTGATCGACGAGAGGGGGTTTCGGACCTCGTGGGCGATGCCGGCCGAGAGCTGCCCCACGGCGGCAAGCTTCTGGCTCTCGAAGTACCGGTTCTCGAGCTCCTTGAACTCGGTGATGTCGCGCTGCAGGACGAGAAGGCGGTCTGTGCCCTTGATGGGACGCGCAGTCAGGAGCAGGCTTCGTATCGTCCCGTCCTTTTCCGCCACCTCGATCTCGAAGGGCTTGAAGATGCCCCGGCGGATTTCAGCCCAGCGCTCCTCCAGGAATTCCCTTCGCTCCGGGGCGACGAATTCAGAGAAATGCCTTCCCTTCAGTTTTCCGGTCGTGAGCCCCCGCTCCGGGTCGATGTCGCGGCTCATGTAGCGCAAGGTCCCGTCGGCATCGAGGACCAGGATCAAATCCGGCGAGGCGTCGAGGACGGACTGGTGGAAGTTGAAGAGCTCCTCCATGTTCTGTCGGAGAGAAATGTTCTCTTCGAGCTCGTTCTTCATCGTCTCGGCGTATTCCTTCAGGCTCAGCTCCATCTCGCGCTCGCGGGTCACGTCCTGGAGCGTCTCGATGGCGGCGATCACCTCGCCCTTCTCGTCGAGGATCGGAGCCGCCAGGAAATAGAGATGACGCCGTTTCCCTCCGAGGCTCTCGTAGAAGTCCGTCGCCTCGTAGGCCCCTTCGACGACCGAGGACTTCTGGACTTTTTTCTTCCCGTAGAATTTCTCCAGACCCTCGAGGTCGCCCTCCACGATGAGATCGGCAATGACGGGACGCTTTTCCTTGTAGAAAGGCATCCACTGGTTGTCCGTGCCGATCATCTTTTCGCCGGGATACCCGCTCATCTCGGTGAAGGCCCGGTTCCAGAGGATGACCCGGTGGTTTCTGTCGATGACGAAGGTGGGGATCGGCGAGCCTTCGCTGATCCCCTCGATGGTCTTTCTGAGCAGGATGTTGCCCTCGAGCTCCCGCTTGAGCGTTTCGGCCTGTTCCTTAAGGGATCTCTCCAGCTCGCGCTCGCGGGTCACGTCCTGGAGGGTTTCCACGGCCGCAATGATCTCGCCCTTCTCGTTGCGGATCGGGGCGGCCAGGAAATAGAGGTGGCGGCTCCGGCCTCCGAGGTTCTCGTAGAAGTCCGTCGCCTCGTAGGCCCCCTCGATGACCGAGGACTTCTGGACCTTCTTCTTCGCGTAGAACGCTTCCAGACCTTGGGTATCGCCGTCCACGATGAGATCGGCAATGACGGGGCGCTTCTCGGGGTAGAAAGGCATCCACTGCTTTTTCGTGCCTATCATCTTTTCGCCCGGGTAGCCGCTCATCTCGGTGAAGGCCCGGTTCCAGAGGATGACCTGGTGATTGCGGTCGATGACGAAGGTGGGGATCGGGGAGCCCTCGATGATCCCCTCGATCGTCTTGCGCAGGCGGATGTTTTCATCGAGCTCCCGGCGAAGCGTTTCGGCATTCTCCCGGAGGTAGCGCGCCAGCTCCCGCTCCCGGGTGACGTCCTGGAGCGTCTCGATGGCCGCAATGACCTCCCCGCTGTCGTCGTAGACCGGCGCCGCCAGAAAGTAGAGATAGCGAGGCCTTCCACCCAGATCTTCGAATAAATCCGTTGCCTCGTAGGCCCCCTCGATCACGGATGACTGCTGCACCCGCTTTTTTCCGTAATACCGATTGAGGCCCTCGAAGTCACTGTCCACGATGAGATCTGCGATGAGGGGCCGCTTTTCCGGGTAGAGCGGCTTGTAGTGGTTGTCCGTGCCGATCATGTTGCGGGCATGATAACCCGTAAGCTCCGCACAGGCCTTGTTCCAGAGAATGATCTTGTGGTTTCGGTCGATGACGAAGGTGGGAATGGGAGAGCCTTCGAGGAGGCTCTCGATGGAAAGGCCCGTCCGGTTTTTCGCCGGACGGACGGTCTTCTTTTTATCGGTCCGGGACACCGTCACGATTCTTCTTCCTCTTGTCCTGCCTTTTTTCTCCTTTTCTCCTCGTACCAGCAGGCCACGTACACGGCAATGGCCAGCCCCAGCGAGATGATCAGTTTGATGAGGCCGCTTTCGATGCCGATGACTTTTTCGCAGACCAGCCAGGCAACGACATACGTAACAGCCGTCAGGATCTCCTGCATTGCAGCCCTCCCTCCCGAAGAAGACCGACCCGGCGGAAATGCCTTCTCTCACCCGGCGAAACCTTACGCCGGGCCTGCGCTGCCGGATCAACAATCGCCCGATACTAGCCTCCCGGGCGGAATATTTCAATAAAAAAAATGCCTTGGGCGCTGCGCTTCGCGCAGGCAGGATCGAGGCACGAGGCACGAGGTTCAAGGATTTCATTCCTCGGTCCTCGTTCCTCGGACCTCGTACGTGTCCGCGGAGCCACGAACAATTCCACGATTCGTTCAATTTCGACGAGGAATTGAAAGAAACGTTAAACGACAGCTCGTCTTTCAGGGTTCCCTTCGCTCTATCAAGTTCTCATATCAGATTTGATTTCAACCTGTTAAGGGAAAATGATCTTGAGTCGAGCCCATGGCATATGGGTTGCAAACCCTTTCGCCGTTTTGAGCAGATTTCCCTTTAACTCGAGGGCCGGTTGTGCTACTCAGGGGACAAAATTTATAGCATCAATATAAGATGAAAGGAGAAAGAGGTTATGTTCAAGAAGACGTTGTTAACCATTTGTTCAGCACTGTTCACCCTTCTGGTATTCGCCCCGGCAGTGCTCGCGGCGGAGGCACTTCCTTCCGGGGATGCCTATAACAAGGTGTTCTTTGCTGTCGGCGCGATGTTGGCCGCCGGTATCGGCGTGGGTCTGGGCGCCATCGGTGCGGGCGCGGGCATCGGCAACGCTGCCAACGGTGCCTGTATGGCCGTCGGCCGCAACCCCGGCGTGCAGGGCAAGATCATGACGACCATGCTCGTCGGNATGGCCATGGCNGAGTCCTGCGTTATTTACGCNCTGGTTATCGGNCTTGTCATTCTCTATGCCAACCCCTACGCGGCGTTGATCCTCAAGTAAGATCCGCTCTGAAAAAAAATCACAGAATAGGGGGAAAAGAGTATGGCAGAGACTAAGAAGGATAAGCAGTTATTCTCCATCGGAAGAATATTCTTCCTGCTTATCGTCATTCCCCTGTCTCTCATGGCTTTCCTCATCGCCAACGGCATCTTCAAAGTGGGGGATTCCGCAAGAGAGCGAGCAACCACCGTTCTGGACCAGAAATCCCAGGAAGAGATCAAGATTCGGGCAATCAACACGGCGGAGGAAGTGGCCAATTTCCTCCGGGAGAGGGAAAACGACGTCCTCGTCGCCTCCATCCTCCCGGGCTCGGAGGCCGCCTACAAGTCCTTTGTTGATCAGAAGAAACGAAATCTCTGGGTGAAGGACAAGGACGGGAAAATCCAGAAAGTTGCAGCCCCTCTCTTCTCGGAGATGTCCCTCATCGACCGGTCGGGGAACGAGATCGTCCGGATCGTGAACGGAGCCGTGGCAGGGAAAAACCAGCTGAGAAACGTGGCGGACCCTGGCAATACGACCTTCAAGTCCGAGGATTACTTCTCGAAGGCCATCGGACTCGGCAAGGGTGATGTCCACGTCTCTCGCGTGACCGGCTGGTACGTGACGAGACAGGATTTCGAAAAGGGGAAGAGGTTTTCCGGTGTCGTTCGTTTCGCCACCCCGATCTTCGACAAGGGTGGGCTCTCGGGCATTGTGGTGCTGAGCCTCGACTACAGGCATCTGGCGGCCTTTACGGATCACATCGTCCCGACGCAGGCCGACTATGTATTTGAGGCCGATGCGGCGACAGGCAATTACGCCTATATGGTGGACCACAAGGGCTACATCACTTCTCACCCGCTCGATTTTCACATCGCAGGCCTGAGCTCGGACGGTACGCCGGTGCCGCCGCTGACCAAGGAAACCGCCGAGGCCCTGATGAAGGAAGGCAAGGAGGTTCTGAACCTCAACTTGCTTGGGTTCATGGATCCGGGCCTGCCTGAAGTGGCCAAGGAGGCTGCGGCGGGCAGAGCGGGAATCAAGAACTACAAGTTCGCGGGCCGTGAAAAGTTCGTGGCCTTTGCCCCGATCAAGTACTTCGCCAAGTCATATCCGGAACCTGCCGGTTTCGGCTGGATCGGGATGGGTGTCGATGTCGCGAAGTTCCAGGAGATGGCGACGGCCACGGCGGAGAAGATCAACCAGGAAGTCAAGGGCTGGACTTCGACGATCGTCATCATCATCATCGCTGCCGTGATCCTGCTGTTCGGGATCTCGGCCCTGCTGGCCCGGGGCATCGGCCGCTCTCTCGACACGGAAGTTCCTGCCGGAGCGGAAGGTGTAAAAGAAGACCTTTATGAAGACGAGGAAGAAAAGTAATCATCCTTGAACGGTTGACTACAGCAGGGGCCCGGATCGTTGATCCGGGCCCTTTCTTTTCCTGTATAGCTCCTCTCCCTATAGGCGCCCTCGCCCTTGAGGGGAGAGGGCCGGGGTGAGGGTGAATAATGCTCACCTCTTTTTTACCGGGGTGAGCGGGAATGTCCCGGAAAAATTCATTGACAAATTATCCGGTTATCTTATAAATGGTTGAATTTTGAAGCAAAGTGGTTTTCCCGTCCACGGGACGGACATGCTTGCATTCATCCCGCCCCGCAGGGCGGGTACATGAACGAATCAATCTCAACGGTGGGGGGCACCATGAGTCTGAAAGAAAAGATCAACAGCGAGATGGTCGTAGCGGCAAAGGCGAAGGATCCGCTCAAACTAGGCACAATCCGGATGATCAAGACGGCGCTTCACAACAAGGAGATCGACGCCAAGCGCGAGTTGAACGATGCGGAAATCCTCCAAGTTCTCTCATCGATCGTGAAGCAGCGCAAGGACTCCATCGAACAGTTCAAAACCGGGAACCGCCAGGACCTGGTCGACAAGGAGGAGTACGAGCTCAATGTCGTCCAAGCCTTTATGCCCCAGCAGATGTCCGCGGAGGAAGTCGAGGCGGAGGTTGCGAAAGCCGTCGCCGAGGCCGGCGCAACGAGCGTCAAGGACATGGGGAAGGTCATGAAGGTCCTTATGCCCAGGGTGGCGGGAAAGGCCGACGGCAAGCTTGTGAGCGATACCGTCAAAGCGAAACTTTCCGGCTGACGGGCAGGAAGTGATCCCCGGGGCGCACCAGGGAGCCTCCCCGGTCGACAGGACCCGATGCAGCGACGCGCGTTTTTCGAAAAAAAAACGGCCCGAGCCTTTACACCTTTCCGATCTTCACTATATTAGGGGTGAGGCCTTGAAAAAGGGTATCGGATCTTGAAGGGTTACATTCCCGAGGACCGGATCGAGGAAATACGAAACCGGGTCAACATTGTTGATCTGGTTTCCGAGTATGTCACGCTCAAAAAAGCGGGGCGGAATTACCTGGGGTCCTGCCCCTTTCACAAGGAAAAAACCCCTTCGTTCACGGTCAACGCCGAAAAGCAGATTTACCACTGCTTCGGGTGCGGCGAGGGAGGAAATGCCTTTTCCTTCCTGATGAAGATCAACAGCATGACGTTCCCGGAAGCGGTGCGTCACCTGGCGGGAAAACTCGGCATCCCCCTTCCCGCCCGTGAGTTCACGCCGGAGGAAAAGGGCCACCAGGACCTGAGGGAAATCCTGCTCCGGGTCAATCACCTCGCCGCCGGTTATTACGCCAGGGAGATGCGCCTGCCGGCGGGCACCCGGGGGAAGGCCTATCTCGAAAAGAGAGGGATCAAACCGGAGGTGATCGAAACCTTTCAGCTCGGCTATGCCCCGGAGGGGTGGAGAAACCTTCGGGACCACCTGCAGCGGGAAAAGGTTCCGCTGAAGCACGCCGAGCAGGCAGGTCTTCTGGTATCCCGGAAAGACGGCGACTTCTACGACCGGTTTCGGGGCCGGCTGATGTTTCCCATCGAGGACGTCAACGGCAACGTAATCGCTTTCGGGGGGAGGATCATCGGGGAGGGTGAACCGAAGTACCTCAATTCCCCTGAGTCACCCCTGTATGTCAAGGGCAGAAATCTCTACGGCCTTGCCCGGGCCAAGAACGCGCTCCGCAGGGACGAAACCCTGATCATTGTGGAAGGGTACTTTGATCTGCTCGCCCTGTGGAACCACGGGATCCCGAACGTCGCGGCTACCCTGGGGACGGCACTCACACGGGAGCACGTGGATCTGATCAAGCGATATACGGGATCCGTGGCCCTCACCTTCGACGCCGACACCGGCGGGAAGGCCGCCCTGGAGAGGAGCATGTCCCTCTTCCTGGAGCGCGGATTGCGGGCAAAGGCCGTTGTTCTGCCCGACGGGAAGGACCCCGACGAATTCATCTCGAAGCACGGGAAAGAGGCTTTCCTGGAGGAAATTGCCCGTGCCCGTGCCCTCGTCGATTATTACATCGACGAGGTCATCGGACAGGGCACAAACATTGACGATCGGAGAGGCGCGCTGAAAGTCGCCATCCCCTTCATGGCAGGCATCTCCGATGCCGCAGAGCGCGGCCAGTTCATGAAGCGTGTCTCGGAGCGCCTTGGCGTCGATGAGGAGCTAATCCGGAGCGAGGTGAGCCGCCACCGACCGGCAGGACGACAGGAAGAAACGCCAACACCACGCCGGGCGACGACCGGGATCGACCGCGTGGAGCTTGCCCTCATCCAGATGATGATCGAAAATCCTTCCAGGATCCGCGACGTCGTCCAGGGCAACATTCTGGCCTTCTTCATGAGTGACGTGCTGAAGAGCCTGGGGGAAGCCATCGCTGCGGGCCATCGCGAGGGGGAGACCCCCAGCCTGGCCGGCATGGTCGAACGGATTGAAAACCGGGCGGTCCGGGAGAAGCTGCTCGAGCTGACGGTTTCGGCAGGTCAGCCGGACAGCGCCGTCAGGGATCGGCTCTTCGACGACACCGTCCGGAGGGTCAAGGAACGATGGTACAAAGAAAGACAGCGCGACCTGAGAGTCAGGCTGTTGAGAGCGCAGGAGGCGGGAGACCAGGAACTGTTCAACCGGCTTCTAGATGAAAAGGAACGATTACGCCATGAGCAAAAAGAATGTAAAGGATAACCGGCGCCGCGGAGAAACCTTCCTCTCCAAGGATATCCAGTCCGACGAGGTGAAAAAACTCATCTCGCTCGGGGAGGAGAAGGGGTTCTTGACCTACGACGACGTCAACGAGATGCTCCCTTCGGACATCGTCTCGTCGGACCAGATCGACGAGATCATCATGCTCTTCGGGGAGAAGAACATCGACATCATCGATACGGACAAGGGTGAGAAGATCATCCTGAAGAAAACCGTCGAAGAAGTCGCCGAAGCCAAGGAAGAAGGGGAAGAAGAGCTGCTCGCGATCCTTCCCAGCGGGGCAAGGACCGGCGACCCGGTCAAGATGTACCTGCGCGAGATGGGCCTCGTGTCGCTCTTGAACCGCGACGAGGAAGTGGAGATCGCCAANAAGATCGAGGAAGGCGAGCGGGAGGTCACCGATGCCGTCTTCAGCGTGCTCACTGCGGTGAAGGACCTTGTCGGGATGGGCAAGGAGCTGAAAACGGGCGATCTGCGTGTGAAGAGCATCGTGGACAACATCGAGGACGAGGACGGCTTTGTCGAGGAGGATATTCACAGCGAACGGGTCATCAAGCTCATCGACCGGATCACCGAGATCGACCGGCGCAACGACACCCTCCGCAGAAAGCTGCGCGAAAAAGGCACCGGCGAAGATGAGCGCAAGGACCTGGAGGCAAAGCTTGCGAAGAACAACAAGAACATCGCCAAGACCTGCAGGGAGATCAACCTGAGCAAGAAACGCGTCCAGCGAATGGTTTCGAAGCTCAAGGACTTCACTGCCGAGACCGATGTCGCCGATGCGGAAATCCGTTTTATCCGCCTGAAGACCAAGCTGCCCCTGAAGTCCCTCGAGGCCGTCTTCGCACAGATGCGCCGGAGCAAGCAGGAGGAGCGCAAGGTAACGAAGGAGCTTCGCATCTCGGCCGCCAGGCTCCGGGAATATGAAGAGCGCCTCAAGGAGGCCAGAAAGGTTCTGAAGCACGTCCAGACCGAAACAGGGCTCCCCGTCGCCGACCTGAGACAGATCGTCGAGACGATCGAGGCGGGCGAGAAGAANGCCAGCGTTGCCAAGCGCAAGCTCGTGGAGGCTAACCTCCGGCTCGTCGTGAGTATCGCCAAGAAGTACACCAACCGCGGATTGCAGTTCCTGGACCTCATCCAGGAGGGCAACATCGGCCTCATGAAGGCTGTCGACAAGTTCGAGTACCAGCGGGGCTACAAGTTCTCCACCTATGCGACCTGGTGGATCCGCCAGGCCATTACCCGCGCCATCGCCGACCAGGCGCGGACGATCCGGATCCCCGTGCACATGATCGAAACGATCAACAAGCTGATCCGGACCTCCCGTTACCTTGTCCAGGAACTCGGGCGGGAGCCCTCGCCCGAGGAGATCGCCGACAAGATGGAGTTCCCTCTCGAGAAGGTGCGCAAGGTGCTCAAGATCGCGAAAGAGCCCATCTCCCTCGAAACGCCGATCGGTGAGGAGGAGGACAGCCACCTCGGCGATTTCATCGAGGACAAGAAGATCATGTCACCCTCCGAGGCAGCCATCAGCATGGACCTGGCCGAGCAGACCCGCAAGATCCTCTCCACCCTCACCCCCAGGGAAGAAAAGGTCCTGCGCATGCGGTTCGGAATCGGCGAGCGCCTGGATCTGATGATCGAGGAGACGGTCACGGAGAGCGTCGACGTCACCGTGGAGAAGGCAAGGCAAATGGAGGAAAACGTCCTCAAGAACCTGAGAAACCCCTCGCGACGGAGAGAATTGAAATCGGCTGCGAAATAAAATCTTGACAACCGGGCCGGATACCGTTAAATAGACGATTTCAATAAGAATTCTATCCAGAGGGCCCATAGCTCAATTGGCAGAGCCACCGGCTCATAACCGGTAGGTCCCTGGTTCGATCCCAGGTGGGCCCACCATTTCAGCGGGGGCCCGGGCTGTCCGCCCCGCTCTGCAAGAAGGGTTTAGCCGTGAACACGCCAGCGAATCATCAAGGAGCCGGTACACGACGGGCATCAAAACCCGGCACAGGGAACAACCTCGAAAATGCACCAAACCGGTGCATTTTTTTTATTCTGGCGAGCTGTTAAAAAATGACCATCTGCGGCGTTTCCCTCGTCCCTCGCCGCTCAACGTACGATTAGTACGCCTCGCTCCTCGGGACTTCGGGGGCCTTGCATCTGGCCATTTTTGAACAGCTTCGCAACATGACTTAGTGGAGGACAGAGATTGAAAGAGCAGATAGCCCTTCTCATCGACCTTCAGAAGATCGACCAGGACATCAGGACCCTGAACAACAAAAAACAGACCCTGCCCGAGAAAGCAGGGGAACTCGATCAGGACTTCCAGGCCCGGAAAGATCGTATGGAAGACGATCGAAAAGGTCTCGAAGGTCTGAACACGCTTCACAAAGAGAAGGAATCGGAGTTGAAGCAGGGACAGGAAAAGCTCCGTAAAGCCAAGGCGCGCCTGCTGGAGGTCAAGACCAACAAGGAATACCAGGCGATGCTCGCGGAGATCGAAACGCTTGAGAAGGGAAATGGCAGGATCGAGGAGGAAATCCTGGCCCTCTATGACAAGATCGATGAGAAAAAGCGCTCTCTCAAGATCCACGAGAAGGATTTCGAGCAATACCGGGGCGGCTACGAAGCGGAGCGGAAAAAGATCGACGAGGAGCTTGCCTCCATCGATGGGGAGCTGGTCGATCAAAAGAAGAAATTCGACGCTCTCGTCCCGGGCCTGAAGCCCGACCTGAGGCGCCGGTACGAGATGATCAAGGGCCGCCGCAATGGGGTCGCCGTCGTATCCGCCCGGAGCGCCGTCTGCAGCGGCTGCAACATGAATCTGCCGCCCCAGCTCTACAACGAACTACAGCGCTCAGAGGAGCTCATCTACTGCCCGAACTGCAACCGGATCATCTACTGGGATGAAGACGTCAATGTCGGATAAATGCCTGTCTCTTTTTACCGACGGGGCATGCCGGGGAAACCCCGGAAACGGAG
>WSSedL1B2DRAFT_1000145_pt1 | contig 10328 bp, 8 predicted proteins | sample WetSurSiteL1Bulk_FD_9470 | JGI IMG/M metagenome (IMG submission 9470)
GGATGGAAAAAAATACCGCTCAAGATAATGATTGATTAGGAGACGTATCCTGTAGAATTAGTGCATTCATTTTGTCATTTTGTCACAGTAAGTATATAAACAAAGTCAGAGAAAGTATATCGTGATAGATAATATCAATGAAGGATGGTGAGAAAGATATGGAAACAATAATAATTGGTATGGTCGCGGGTGCAGTAGCAGCTAGTATAATGCCTCAATGTATCATGCCCAAATTATTCTAATCTACTGTAAAAGAAAAAATTTGGGTGGGGTATATAAAAAAAAATTGGAATTAAAGAAAACACTAAAAATGAAGTTCGGGGAGCCATCGCTCCTTATGAATTTTTTCAGCAATCCAAAATATTTGTTTTTTAATAACGTTTGGAAATTTTGAATACAAATCATCCATTATTTTACCAAGTTGATCAACATTTTCAACAATCAATTCAAATTCCAAATCGCACCAACCTATCGCCACGTTCAAGGTATCACAATATGGTTTTTCTTTCATAAAATTCCAGATAGCATTTCTTTGTTTATGATCTTTTAAATAAATATCTAATTTGTAGAGAGAAAGTCCCAATTTTGATGTATCAATATTGACTCTAAAGGCGTTAATTACACCATTTTTTAAAAGATTATTAAGACGATAATTTACTGCTTGTGAAGAAATCCCAATCTTCTTAGCAAGATCGATCATTGGTATCCGAGCATTTACAGCTATCTCATTTAAAAGTGCATAATCTATTTTATCGATTTCTACCGATGTTCCGCTACAAGTTGTTTGATAAAGCAATCTATCTTCTTTTTCATGGTAGTTTGGAAGTAAATAGGATTTTTTATAGTTAAAAGCTTCAACATATACCGAAATTGTAACTTTGGCAAAATAATCCTCAAATTCATCTAGGGTTTTATTCCAGAATTGGTAAAATTCGTAGATATCTTTTACCCACACGATTACATCAAAATCAATTTCTGCTTTCAAAGAAATAACTGCCCATACATATCTGTAGGATATAAAATGTTGAATAATTTTTTCTTTAACTTGTGAACTCATATATTGAAAATTGATATATATTCTATAGACTTGATATCCTAATTTAAAAGTATTAATAGCAGTGAAAAAATTTCTTATAATTCCTTCTTCCTGCATTCGTTTAATTCGATAGGAAACAACATCTTTTTTCAACCCGACTTTTTTTCCTATTTGAGTATTTGANTGTCGACAGTCTAAATCAAGTTCGTAGAGTATTTTTCTATCNTTGAGATCAATGTCAGCCATAGTCNCCNCAATGTTATTACAAAAAGAGAACAGCATCTGGTATTTTAGAATTATGTGCTCTTGGTTAGCCACTCNAGGGTTTCCAGAGAGGATACCAATCAACATTCATCCAGGAAAACTCTCGTTTCCCAATGGACCCATAGATAATCTCAGGGAATAACACCATACGGTCATCCCAGTAGTTCCGTTTCCAGTTAGTTAAAAACGAATTATAAAACGTGGCATGTTGAAGGTTGCCGATGAAATTGTTCCTGCTGATTTTGTTTCCGTCAGACTCTGAGATTTTTACACCGACTGCATTATCTTGAATGCTGTTCCCACCAGTAATGGTATTCTGATCTGATTCACCACGCAAGTAAATCCCATATCCTCCATTATCCCGGATGATGTTTCCCTTGATGACTGAGTACTTGCTGCATTCCATCTCAAGGCCGTTCTCTTCATTTTGAATGATCGTGTTGCCTGTGATTTCACCGTTGTTCGCCCAGTGTGTGTAGATTCCTTTCACATTGTTCAAGATGGTGTTATTACGAACAATGTTCCAGGATGGTGCATAGCCATAGTTCAGGAAAAGCCCGATCGCGTTGTGTATAAGGATGTTGTTCTCAATGGTCGCATTCGAGTTTAATGAAAGTGTTTTGATACCAGCATTCAACGATTGTAGCCCACTGTTTTGTACGGTGAATCCGGAGATCTTGACATCAGGAACAGAGAGGGTTACAACATCATCGATTCCTTCTCCATCGATGATCGTGATGTTCTTATTCTCCCCCATTAATGTGATTCGTTTATCGATGATGACATGTTCCATATAAGTCCCGTTCATGACATAAATGGTATACCCATCATAGACATTATTGAGCGCATCATGAATGGTGAGGTAGGGATATTCTTTGGTCCCATTCCACGGACCAGCAGTGTTATCATCATCGACATACACGATCGGGAACTTCCCATACACCCCAGTCAGATAGAAATTGATTGTACCAATCCCGCATTCCCCGTATTTAATATTCACCCAGCCGTCCTCCTGGAACTTGGTGCCCCAGCTGTTCTTCACAATCCAGTATCCAGGGTCATCGTTGTAGCCGACGATCGCCATATAATGAGCACCTCTTGTGTTTCCCCAACGATGCTGATAGATGCCTTTCTTGAAATACACAAAATCATCATACACAAGGAAGTAGCTTGGGACAGGCCCGTTGGTCAATAACGCAGTCTTAATCGCGACAGGGTCAGCAGGGATATAGCTCCAGTTCGTGATCTTGACGGTCCTGTTCTGCCAATCCGGTGCGGTGGTGTTCAACGGGTACTGATATTTATCCTTCGGGTACGGCCAGCAGGCCTCATCAGGGATGCCATAGTCTTTCAGGAATTTTGTGTCGTTCTCCGGATACGACCCCCAGATGATGTTCCCACCGCTAAAGAAAAAAAGATGAGCCTCAGAGAGATCACAATTAAACGGAAAACCGACCTTGTACTGCACCATGGTTTCAACAGCAGCAGTCAAAGCAAAGCTTTCGCAGCTCGGGTAGGGGGTTTGGTTTCGTATTGGTGTGGTGAAATCCACGCCGTTGATATCACGCCAGCTAAACGAGGAAGGTAATACCACGCTTTCCTCAGAGATACGCTGTTCTTTTGTGGTAGCAGAAAAATCAAGAACAAAGGAAAAAGACGCTCCCTGCACCAACGGTAGGAATGCACTTCCTAAGAAGAAGAGTGTACATAGTAGAGGAATCATCCTATTGTTTTTCATCATGCAAACATCTGATCTTGATATTATCTATAACATATGATATATTTAAACTTACAGTTCGTATTTGATGGGATTGGAATTGAACCAAAAAATGAACGACTCAACAGATGATTTGGTTCAACATGGAAGGAGGGAATATTACTTGAGTAAATTATAAAAGAACTCACGTGATTGATAATCTTGGATATGGCGATGCACAACGAGAAAAAATCTGTCCTAGTAGTGTCTATGCCGTTTGCTGGAATCACAATCCCATCGATCCAACTGGCGGTGCTCGAGACATACTGCCGCAAACAGGGAATCGCAATAGAGACACGCCATCTCTACCTCAAGGCAGCAGAGTTCTACGGTCTGCAGAACTATCATTCATTGATCTATCCCCCGAACGATTCCTATACCGCACAAATGGTGTTCTCCCGATACGTGTTCCCAGAACATTGGGAGAAGAACCAGGATAAATTCCGCGAATACTTCCAACAACATTCACCTCAGAATACAGGGATACCACCGTTTCCATTCGAGGAGTATGTTCAGCGGACAGATGCATTCTATCAATGGATTTTTGATAATGTGAACTGGCGGTCCTTTGACATCATCGGATTTACCCTCAACTACGGACAATTACTCCCTTCCCTTGCCGTCGCAAAGAAAATCAAGGAGCTAGCTCCTGAAAAAACCATTGTGTTTGGTGGCAGCAGAACCGTCGGAGACTTAGGAGTAAACGTACTGCGAGCCTTCGATTACGTTAACTGCATTGTCTCCGGCGATGGCGAAGAAGTCCTCACCCGTCTTGCCTTAAGTCCAGAGTCGTATAAAACGATCCCAGAGCTTATCTACCGGAACAAAAACAAAGTACTTTGGAATAAATCTGATACGGTTGTTGATCTCAACACCCTGCCGATTCCCTCATATGATCAGTTCTACCAGGAAATCGCGACGATATCAAGTGACATCCAACAATACTACCAGTATTATGGACGACTCCCAGTGGAGATCTCCAGAGGCTGCTGGTGGAACCAATGCACATTCTGCAACCTGAACATTCAACATCCTTGCTACCGTGAGAAACACATCAGCCACATCGTCCAAGAGATACGAACACTCTCAGAACGATACCGGATGATGGAATTCCAACTCATCGGAAACACCCTACCAAAAACCGAGTACAAAACCCTGTTTGAAAAACTCAAAAACCTTGGAAGAGATTTCTCATTTTTTGTCGAGGCACGCGCAGGACAACTCACCAGTGAAGACTACGCAAGCATGAAAGAAGCTGGGTTTACCATGATCCAAACTGGGATCGAGTCGTTCAGCAAAAACTACCTCCGAAAGATGAACAAAGGAGTACGGGTGATCGACAATATCGCTGCCCTGAAGTTCTGCAAAGAAAACGGGATAAAAAACAACTACAACCTCTTGGTACGATATCCAAACGAAGAACCTGTTGATTTCGAAGAGACAAAACAAATAACCAAACAGTTACAGACCTACCTTGATGCCCCGCAGCTCTGCGAACTGCGCGTGATGCAGGGAAGCCAGATTCAACGCCATCCAAAACAATTCAACATCGAACAACTGCATTATTCACCAATCGATTCACTCATGTATCCCCAAGAGTTCTTAGAGAAGGGATTTATGTTTGTGTATCATTTCACACTAATCAATAAATCAAATGATTATCCTTGGGAAGCACTCGTGGAAGACTGGAAGAAAGAACAAGAAAAATGCAGTCATAAAGAAGGCAACCTACACACAACAAATGACCATCTTATCTTCTATTTTGTCGATGGTGGGAATTTCATAAAAATATACGACAAACGAGATCGGCAGAACATCAAGATATTTGTGCTTAACGAACTCGAAAGAAACGTGCTGCTCAGCTGCATCGACATCATCTCAGGAAAGGAACTCCAAAGAAGATTCCGTGACGTTCCGGAATTCAAACTTACCGCAATCCTGCAAAGCTTCGAAAAAAACGGGCTCGTGTTTGCTGAGAATGATCATTACTTATGCTTGCCGTTACGATGCCGTGTGAAGAATGCAATAGAAAAAAAAGAAGAATGCCTCATCAATATTTCACCATAGCTTTCGTATTTTGATATCATTTTTTTAATTAAGAAAAATCCGTAACAGAATTGATAATGAAATATACATAAAGTCCTAAGTAAATAAAACCTCAAAATTCACAATTTTTTTCATATAATTGTAACAAGGATGACACTCCTGTTTTGGTAACGAATGTACAGAATGCTGGTACCAATTGTAAAACATGTTTTTTATAGCGATAGAGCCAACCACGAGGTATTAAAAAAATTAAGTGGTGAGTATCAATGAAAGTGGAGCACTTATTTAAAGACAAAAAAGGGATGACAATTCCATGCGTAAAACCGATGGTATCTTTCTTCATCATCATCGTTCTCATCCTCCCAATTATTCCAGTACAAGCAGAAATATATAAAGACCATGACCACCCAGAGGTCTCTTGGAAGCATTACCCATATCAACCACCGGGAACGGAAATCATCTTTCCTACCCATTTCCAATTGAATGGTGGTACGCAAACTTCCATCTTACCGGACAGACCACCGGGAGGGAATATGGATCATTTATCGCATTCTATAAAATAGAGTCATCTATCGCCGAAAAAAAAGAAGTACGAATCTTTTCCATATCTGATATAGCATCTGAGAAAACCTACACAAATGTCCAAATTGGAGCACTCACCGCAAGCCCGGATCATCTTGATCTTAGTTTCGAATATATCACAAACGACGATGCAGTAGATAAACAAACTGTGTCGAACCCAGAAACTGAAAGTATTTTTTCTCAAAATCAAGAAAGGATGAATACTGAAAATACAGAAACAACGAGAAAATCTATGAATCAAACTATAGTAGACGCTCCATATGATGATATTATTCAAAAGTCAAATCCAATCAATAATCCGGAAGTCGACTACCAGGAAAGTTCCGATGGATACATACAATATGACCATTGGTACACAAATTATAACGACCAAGGTCTTCTTCCATTCCANTACTCACTGGAGGTAAATGGGAATTCCCAACAAGATGAACAACCAATGAAACTAATTGTTGATATGGATTGTCAAAAACAGCCGCTGATTGTTGGTGGGGATGGTTATATTAATTATGAATATGATGATTTTTCGTATTATTACAGTTTAACAAGACTTAACGTCGCAGGCACCATTAGTGTACATGGATTTACTGAAGTTGTGTCGGGGAATGCTTGGATAGATCATCAATGGGGGAATTTTATCAATCAAAATCCGCCACCTTTGGGTCTTACTATGACCTATGAATGGTTTTCTATACAATTAGATTATAATCGTGAAATTGAAGTTGGGGATATGTGGGACAGAGAAACAGGTGAAAAAATGGCTCAATCTTTTACAGATGGATTGGATCTAGTAAATAGTGATGGATCTTTAGAACTTTTAAATGATTATATGATTACGCCATTAGCATTTTGGAACGATTCAGCAGATGAACACTTCTATTCTTGCCAATGGCACTTAATCGAAACATCAAAATCGATAGATCTCGTTGTGACACCTGTTTTTTTAAACCAAATAATACGATTTGAAGAAAATTATCAAATACTTCAGCAAGTTCTTGAAGAATTATTTCCAAGTGCTTGTTTCTGGGAAGGAGTGTGTACAGTCACCGGTACTATCAATGATATTCACGTAAATGGAAAAGCCTATGTCGAACTCACACATTACTATAAGAATGCAGAAAAATAAAATGCCATATGATTTCATTTCAAAAGATATATATCACGGTCATCATCTACAAAACCAGGAGCCTTTAAAAATGAATGGAAAAGTGACCTATACCATTGTCATTATTTCTTTATTTTTTGGTCTTATAATCACATCAATATCTCACGCTTCTGAATTTGGAAAATCATCAACCCATATACTCCAAATAGATTATACCGGTAACATATTGTATGTCGGAGGAAATGGACCATATAATTATAGTAAAATCCAAGAAGCAGTTGATAATGCAAGTGCGGGTGACACCATCTTTGTTTATAGTAAAACCTCCCCATATTATGAAAATATCATAATAGAAAAGGAGGATATCCAACTTGTTGGAGAGAACAAATACACAACGATTATCGATGGAAATGGGATTAACGATGTCATGCAAATAAAATCAGATTATGTGACAGTAAATGGATTTACTTTTCAGCATAGTGGTTTAATTGAGGTTCCCAAATATAATGCAGGAGTGCATGTAATTTATCCTTCAGATTATAATACTATTACCGATAATATTTTCATAGGTGATGGGAATGGGATATGTCTCGAAGCATCAAATAATAATACAGTTTCAAATAATATCATTTCTAATAATATGAAGGGTGTGCTTATTTTGGCTGGCTCTTCTCATAACATTATTTCAGAAAATAACGTTGGAAATAATGGCTATGGGTTTTTTTTTGGTGCAGCCATCGATAATACTATCATTGAAAATAACATTAAGAATAGCTCCGAATGCGGTCTGTATCTTTATTTCTCGCGCTTTCAAATGATTCGAAGAAATAATTTCATAAATAACACACGTCATGTTTATTTTATTGAGAGATTTAGATTTGCTTTTGAGAGAAATTACTTTATAAGAAATTATTGGGATAACTGGATTGGAATTGGACCAAAAATTCTGAAAGGAGAGATGTTTACAGAATGGGTTGGTCAAAAATTAATTCCTTGGATCAACTGCGATTGGACCCCAGCTTATAAAACATTCACCACCCTAGTATAAAAGAAATGTTACTCTTTATGAATCTTGTCGTAAATCATTTTTAATGAGATGCCCAGTCTTTTTCTCCCATTCTTGAGTTGATATGGAATATTTATTAAGGATTTTCTCACCGTAACCAAGAGTATGATAGATACAGAATGGAACAATTCCTTCAAAGGTAGGAGAATGGATAACACAACGCTTTAACCGATCGATATCAAGAGTAAGGACGTCCTCAAATCCCATAAAACCAACAAATAAAGTCTTATTACGAAACTCACGAAGAGCATACTCACTCCCAAGAATCGTAGCATCTTTTAATATCTGTTTTGGATTAAACCCCTGTGGCGCTTTTTTAAAATCCACAAACGTGTCGATGTATTTCATAAACGCAGAGGCAATCCGTAATTTTCTTAATGGCTCTTTTTTCTTTGATTGATCTGTAAGAAATCTCATAAATGCTTCTACATCGATAAAACGTGTCAGAGGAAGCGGATTTCCGTTGACGATAAAAATATATGTCGAGCCACCACAGATAGGATGAGCTGTTAACTCGATTTGTGAATCTTTTGTAATAATTTCAACAAACTTCGAAATTGGAAAAATAAAACAAAACGGGTAAAAATCATCGCGGGAGATCAAGCTAGGATATTCTTGCTCAATACATTGCAATACCTGACTGTAATCGAAATGATGTTCATCTTGTTCGCGGTTGTATAATATATAGGTTTTATCCCGAGAAGAAAAAATCTGAAAATGAATCCCGCGAATACTATCACTATTATCAATAGCAAAACGGACGATCTTGCCAGCCTCATGAAGATTTACATCGCCTGTTAAAACCGGAGTTAAGACAATATTTAGATTTATTTCTCTACAGTTTTTGATTACTTTTTTATGTAATTCTATCAACGGATTCGTTGTTTTTGTTATACCATTGAAATTCAAATAGATTGTATCGACTTTCTCATTTTTCAATGATCTACAATAATCAACACTATCTGCGAGTTTTAATCCATTCGTATGTAGTTGTATATGAGAAAAACCAATATCTTTTGCGATTCGAATGATTTCCAATAAATCATCGCGAAGTGTTGGTTCACCACCAGAAATCTGTAATGCTGTGGACCCAAGTGGTTTTTCTAAATTCATCTGTTGCATCAACTCTTTGAGTTGATCTAACGAAGGTTCGTAGACATAGCCAGTAACACTTGCATCGAAAAAATTCTGATTAGATTTCAGATTATATCGGTTGGTCACCATCAGATTTGTCAATATAGGTTGAGAAAGATGCTTCGGATATAACTCAGAGTGATTAAACAAACTTGTTTTAACATTAGAAACTGATGTACCTGTCATTTTAAATTTTATCCATCTTTTATACAGAGTTGCATCGTCAAATAAAATCATCTTAAAAAATCCATGTTGATCACATACTTTTGTCATCCATATCTTTTCATCATCTTCAATGATATTTGCGTCAACTTTTTTGAGTCTCCCCTCATAAAAACACGCTGGACATATGGACTCTGTTGTTTCTAATATCTGCATTTTTCGTCAACCATTAATAGACTTTATGATTTATACGTTTTATTTAAAAATCTTAATTATCATTTAAAGAAAATTATATATAAACCTTATAATAATATCATAATAGATATGGAAAACACCACGTTGGAGTTAAAAAGAAGAAGGGAGATCTATGAGTTTATCTCTCAAAACTCTGGATTGCATCAACGAGATATCTCAAGAAAGATGAAAATTCCGTTTACTTCGTTAGAATATCATTTGCACACCCTTGAAAAACATGGGCTTATTATATCAAGAAAAGATGGAAAATATAATCGATATTTTACTACACTTGAAGTCAGTGAGGAAGAAAAAAAAATACTCAATTGTTTTCGAAAACGAACCACATTGCACATTATCCTTTGGTTTTTCATTGGTGTACAATGTACGCAGAAGGATTTAAGTAGATTTCTTGAAAAACACCCTGCCACCATAGGGTATCATCTACGAAATATGATTCGTGCGGGAATAGTTGAAAATAAATCAATAGATAATGGAGTTATTTACAAAGAACATCCTCCTCTTATGATAAATAGAGTTCAAGTTTCAAGTGAAAAAATATTTGTTTTAAAAGATCCCTGGAAGATTTATGATCTACTCATTAAACATAAAAAGAATCTTCACGATAATAAGATGGTTGAATTTTTGATAGAACACGTTGAATTTTATATATCGGATGGCATTCCGAAAAAAGTACAAAATCGAGAAGAAACAATTAAGTCTATTGTGAATGCCTACTGTGGATTTTTCTTTCCGCCTTCGTTTTGTTCTTAATATGCATATCGCTAAATGAAAATGAATAAAAATTAGATTTGAAGTTTCAAGTTTTTACCTAAGAGAAAAGATTGGATAATTGCACTATAAATTATATATATTAAAATTAATATTAATAGGTTTGTCTGGGAGGTAGTATTGTAGTGGGCTCCTTTCCGCTCACTACAATACT
>WSSedL1B2DRAFT_1000146_pt1 | contig 10319 bp, 11 predicted proteins | sample WetSurSiteL1Bulk_FD_9470 | JGI IMG/M metagenome (IMG submission 9470)
ATTCGAAAAATTACCGCTGCTGGTGAACCTGGCGCATGTATTCCCGCGACCAAAAAACGGATGGAAGAAGCATGGGGAGCTAAGGTGTACGACCAGGTTGGTGCAACAGAAATCGGACACTGGGGTTTCGAATGTGAAGCTCAATGTGGAGAACATATTTTAGAAAATTTCCACCTTGTTGAAATCGAAGATGTAATATCAGGAGAGATCATCGATAAACCTGGAGCTAAAGGCAGTATGATTGTAACTACTTTTGACCGGTTGGCTCATCCTTGCATCAGGTTCGACTCAAAAGATGTCGTCGAATTAAGTACTACTGATAGATGTGATTGCGGACGTACTTTCAGATTACTAAAGGGGGGAATAATCGGGCGAGCGGATGATATTACAAAAGTTAAAGGGGTTCTATTGGCACCAACCGCGATCGAAGAAGTCGTTCGGAGCATCGCCGAACTTGGTGATGAATACCAGGTTGTAGTATCCAAAAAAGGCGACATCGATAATATATCCTTAAAAGTAGAGATTTTACCCGAACATAAAAAAAATCGGGCGGGCATCGAAGAAAAATTGGTTAACCAGTTACGTCTCAAGACCAACCTGCGTTATGAACTCGAATTTCATGACTATGGAACACTACCACGTTCTGCCCTTAAATCCCGTAGATTTTTGGATGTGCGGAAAATCCCTCATCAATAACGCTAATTAGCCGATATCATTCCGGATAATACTCAATTGCTCAACCTAACCATTTTATTTCGTATATGATATTATATATGATACCAAGGGGATGACACGGGATAAATCAAGGAGGACTCGATTTCATATTAAATTTGGCATCCCGGCTAACATTCCCGTTGAAAAACGAACACCGAATCACGGCAGCGCTTTCGCTTCCCTGAATTATGGGAAAAAGAGTCTGACTCTTAATATGAGAACTCCACAAGCTATCGGCATCTTTAAGAAACTTATTACCATCAGCGATGTGGTAACTGAGAATTTCGGCCGGGCGGTTTTGGACCGTTGGGGTGTTGGCTATAACGATATGAAAAAATTCAAGCCGGCCATTATCATATTATCATGGATTTCGTAATGAACGGACTGACCGGAAAACCGGTAGGTAACCGTGACCAGGTAATGGCTCCACACGGCTGTTATCGATGTCAAGGTGAATATAACTTGCTGGGAATGTCGAAAAAGGGAATCTCTATACTGAAAGCAGACAAAGTGCTTTTATAAGCAAAACTAAATATTCATCAAGGAGATGTTCTGTTGGGTAAAGTGATGACTATGAAAGAGGCGGTATCGCGTTTTGTACACAGCGGCAATACGATTTTTGTATCGGGTTGTCAACATGGTGAACCAACCGCGGCGGTTTATGAAATCGTCAGGCAGAAAATCAATCATATGACCCTGGTTTGTGCCTTAACCGGGTCAATCTCTTTTATGATTGGTGAGGGTTTACTGGACAAGATAATCACAGGTTACATGGCCCAGGATGAAAAAATGAGTTATGTATTAGTGAAAGCCAGGGAAAACGGACACCGGCCGATCATCGAGGAATATTCGCACTTCGGAGTAAGCATGGCCTTATTAGCCGGGCAAATAGGCATCCCTTTCATGCCGACTAAGGCACAACTCGGATCAGACATGCTCCGATACAATACCAATATTAGAGAATTCCCCTGCCCATTCACCGGGAATAAACTTGTTGGGGTGAAAGCCGTTGTCCCGGATGTAGCGGTTTTCCATGTTCAGAGATGTGATGAAGAAGGAAATGCCCAGAAATGGGGCAGCCTTGGTATCGATCAGGAAGGAGTAAACGCCAGCCGGAATATCATTGTCACCACGGAGAAAATAGTAGATAGTGAGGTAATCCGCCGAGACCCTAACCGTACCATTATCCCGGGATTTCGGGTAAGTGCAGTGGTTGAACAACCTTTCGGAGCATATCCTATGCATCTGGCCGGATGTTATGCTGGAGATAATATGGGAATGATGCGAAATATGATGGGTAAAGAAGGCTACGAATCATTCGTCCAAAACAATATTTACGGGGTTAAGGACTTCAATGAATACCTGAAGCGGATAACCGATACTCAGGGAAAAGATTACTTTGAAAAACTTAAGGTGAAGAACCCTATTTACAGCGATCCGGTTATTTCCGGTCAATAAGGGGAATATATGAATAATATGGACAGTCAACAATATACTTCTGCTGATCAAATGGTAGTCACGGCCGCCAGGCAGGTGAAAAACGATGATTCCATTTATGTGGGAGTAGGCTTGCCGATGCTGGCTGCTTTATTAGCCAAACATAACCATGCGCCAAAAGCAACCATCGTAATCGAGAACGGTATTATCCGGGTAACTCCATATGACCTGCCGCCGGGAACAGATTCGCTTGGCATTCAAGCCATGTCGGATCAACTAACCAGTTTGTTCTACATTAATACCCTTGGCCAGGCAGGATATATGACCATGGGGTTTATGGGGGGAGGCCAGGTAGACCGGTACGGCAACATTAATGACACTGTTATTGGTAACTACCACAAACCGGTACACCGTTGGCCCGGCAGCGGTGGCGGCAATGATGTAATGAGTTTCTGTAAGCGGACAGTAGTGATATTAAGACAATCGAAACGCCGCTTTCCGGAGAGGGTAGACTTCGTGACCTGTCCGGGATATTTCGATGGTACGCCAAACCGCCGGGAAAAAGAAGGTTTGCCGCCTGGGACCGGGCCGGTCGCAGTTGTAACTGATCTCGGGGTTTTTGGATTTAACAATGGAGAAATGGTTCTTGAATCCTACCATGGGGGCTGTGGAGTTACCCTGGATAAAGTACGGGCTGAAGTATCCTGGGACCTAAAGATTTCTCCCAATATCAAAGTAACCGACCCGCCTACAGCGGCCGAACTCATGGTACTCCGTGAAAAAGTAGATCCACAGAGATTATGGTCGGGTGGAAAACGAGCTATGCCCGCTGCCCCAAAGGAAAGCCTTGACTTATGACTTAAGTATCCATACACCAATCTCCGTTTTTAACTGAAGAAATACAAAGGGGGGTTAAGTTATGAAAATCCTGGGGCTTTCTTGCAGTCCAAGGCCGAAAGGCAACACGATAAGTTTACTGAATATCGCTCTCGAAGGGGCAAAGGCGGAAGGAGCCGACGTAGAACTTTTTAGTGTTGCCGGAAAAGACATAAAACCTTGCGACGCTTGTCAGGCATGTGCAAAAACGGGTATATGTCAGATCAAGGATGATATGCAGGAACTATATGCCAAGTTTCTAGAATCTGATGGCATTATTTTCGGCATCCCGGTGTATTTTTATGGTGTGACGGCCCAAGCCAAAGCTATTATCGACAGGACCATCTGTTTTGGTGCTCCGAAACAAAGTCTGACCAATAAAGTTGGTAGTGTTATTGTCACCGGGGGTAGTTTGGGTTTAGTCGACGTATTGAAAGACCTGTATTTTTATATGGTAACTCGTCAGATGATTCCGGCAAACTACATCGCAGCCTATCCTCGGGGTGACTTTAAACAAATGGAAAAATGTGCGAAGGCTACCAGCGACCTGGGCCGGCAGATGGTACTCATTGCCAGGCAAAAGTTTCAATACCCGGACAGTATTGGCAGGTCATCTTTCGCTTTTGGTACGCACACATTGTAGTTTACCTTAGCTCTGTATTTAGACAGAAAGCTTCATGGGTGTTGCAATACCATGAAGCTTTCTTTATTATGTTAGCGTAGACTAATATCCCTACCGGGCTGAGGACAATGTGATCATTAATCGCGGGATAACTAAATGTGGTGACTTCGAGTTTCATTGGGGAACACGCACCTATGTCATGGGAATATTGAATACTTCTCCGGAATCATTTTCCGGAGATGGCATCTCCGGGCCGGAAACTGCTTTGGTGCAAGCTCAAAAAATGGTCGCAGATGGGGCAGATATCCTGGATGTCGGCGGTGAATCAACCAAGCCAGGGTATCAACCGATACCGGTTGAAGAAGAATTACGACGTGTGATTCCAGTCATTGAAAAAATAGCTCCTGTAATATCTGTCCCTATTAGTGTCGATACCACCAAATATGAAGTAGCTCTGCAAGCGATAAAAGCCGGAGCAAAGATAATCAACGATCAATGGGGACTAAAAAAAGGACCTAAATTAGCAGCACTGGCGGCAGAAAAACACATCCCGATTATCTTAATGAGTAACCAGCGTGATAAAGGTGGGTTTGACAAAGGAGTCCAGCGCGACGGCAGTATATATAGCGATGTTATCACCGAGGTGATATCCTCACTCACCTATAGTCTGAAAACAGCTTCGGAAGCAGGTGTAAAAAAAGAGAACATCATACTGGATCCGGGCATCGGGTTCGGTAAAACATGGCAGCAGGATATCGAGATTGTCCGTAGAATGAAAGAGCTTTCGGTATTGGGTAGACCGGTATTACTTGGCCCATCTCGGAAATCCCTGATTAAAATGATTCTTAATTTACCGGCAAATGACCGGGTGGAAGGTACCGCGGCGGTCATAGCCATCGGGATTGCTAATGGAGCAGACATCGTCCGTGTCCATGATGTCAAACAGATCGCCAGGGTATGTAAAATGAGCGATGCGATAGTGCGTGGAATCTAAATGGCCGAAAAACAAGTGAGACTTATACTCCAGGTACAACCCCATGCCGGACGGAACGCCATAGTTGATTTTACCGATAATGTTCTCAAGGTTAAAATAGCAGCCCCACCTGTAGAAGGGAAGGCTAATCAAGAACTCTTGAAATATTTAAGCAAACTACTTGATATCCGTATAAGTGACATTTCGATCGATAAAGGACTCACCGGGCGAAGAAAGACCGTGATTATCTCAGGGATGGATAATGAAGAATTCCGGAGTGCTATCGCTAACTTAAATANTCTTTAGTATCGGCTTTCATCACCATTTTCTGATCAGGCAGTCAACCGGGCAAGAGTTGGAGCATCAAATGCCGCTCTTCTACCGGTACAGCGGTACTGAGTACAAAGCCGGCAAGTTTCAAAACCATCATCATTAGCAAAATAAATGCCGGAACGAGATTTTACCGGTTTTATCATACATCCATCAGTCAGTTGAACACCTAGTTTTTCAGAAATACCAACGAAAAGATTGAACAATAACTTTTGTTCAGGCAGCGGCCAGTCATCGATCTCACCCGGATTAATATGAGTAAGTCTTTGTTCCGGATATTTCTTTTTTAATTCGTTTTCAAAAGAACGACCAGCAGCAAAGAGAACTGCAGATTTCACAGCATCAAGCCGGAATTTACCCAGCATATCGTTTTGTGGAGAAATAAATGCATCAAGCTCTTTTCCGATCGTTATGATATACGGGAAAACAACAGCGTCTTCTTCAAGTACCTTTCCTAGTACCCTGCTGTGGAAAATTGCATCTCCCAGTATAAAAGAAGAACCCGTCAGGGATTTAACCTTCATTGGGAGAAAGACAGCCCTAGGATGAGCTACCGTTTTGACCGTTTCGATAAGTTCCTTGGTAACTGCTGTTAGATCAATATCGGATGCCCGTACTTTTATCGAACGTATTAACGCTGTTGAGTCGATTACATACGATAAATCAAGAAACGACTCATTCCCGGGATTTAATATCAGATCGCCCATCAAGATAACTTAAGAAGCTGCTTTTTCTGCTATTAATACTTTTTCAATATGAACATCGACTGTGGGTGATGAAGGTTCAGAACCAGTAACCGGGACAGCATCGATTTTTAAGACGACATCCATACCGCTGGTAACCTGACCGAATATATTGTAGTTCGGCATATAATTAAGGTTTTTTGATTTTGAACCGGTACAAATAAAGAATTGACTTCCATTAGTGTTAGGCCCGGAATTAGCCATGGCAACAATACCCGGCCCGTATTCACGTTGGACCGGCAACTCATCGTTATATTGATATCCAGGACCACCTCTACCAGTTGCGGTAGGATCGCCAGTCTGGATGACAAATCCTTTCACTACACGGTGGAATTTGACACCATCATAGAAACCTTGCCGTGCTAGAAAAACAAAACTATTAACAGTAATTGGAGATTCTTTGGGTAATAGTTCAATTACAATATCACCGTAATTGGTGGTAATTGTTGCGGTATAAGTTTTATTAGCATCTATAGACATCGCCGGGGGACTTTTCCATTTCAAGGTTTTTCCTCCACAGCCGACGGCTATACCGAGGATGGCTATAATCATAATAAAAGAAATAACTTTTCTCGTTAATGACATCGGCAATTTTCCCTTCTTTTTATTGAAGTTAGTTTAGCATGACAGGCTTGGTGATGGCAAAGTATACAAACAAGATTACTCATCAGGGTGTTATACTAATATATCCCTATTTCACGGCCGGTTTCAGCAGTATCATATCCTCCCAATGAGGTGATAATATCTTTGAACTCCTGTCCGCGAATGATGGTTAGAAGCGGTTGTAGTAATGGACTTTGATAAAAGGACAACGGTATGGCAAAATCATACCTTTCCTGGAGCAAGGGCAGGAAATCCAATCCCAAGGCGCGTGCTGCCGCCAGGATGCCCAAACCAACATCAGCAGCACCACTGGCAATAATCGCGGCAACCCCGGTATGAGAATATTCTTCACGGTTATAACCACTTACTTTCAGGAAATCATAACCAGCCTGTTTTAGTTTATAATCGAACAATACCCTCGTACCCGAACCTGGCTGTCGGTTTATAAAACTAACCTCCGGCCTTAACAAATCCGAAAGACCTGTTATATGTTTCGGATTTCCCCTGGCTACCATCAGACCTTGTTGACGGTAAATCAGATTGACTAATACTGTTTTTTCTCCTACCAGAAGATCCTTGATATACCTGATATTGTATTCGCCAGTTTCTTCATCTAATAGATGTGTCCCGGCGATATGGGCTTCTTTCCTCTTTAAAGCAAATAGTCCACCTAAACTACCTACATGAGCCGAAGACAACCTGCGCCCGGGGTAATGCCTGTGAAGCAATGAATTCAGGATATCTTGTGACATATCATGACTACCGATACTTACGATAGTGTTTTCTATTTCTTCCTGCGACCGTTTTATTTCTACTTCAACTTGACTTCCGCTATCGATTCCTTGAGAAAAACGGGGGACTTTCATGATACCGTCTGCTCTAACCAGTGAAGTAACAACGCCGGCACCACGGGATAAAGGAGTAGCAATAATACGGTCACCGATTTTACCTAAAGCCACCCGGATAAATTCATCCTGGCCAATAGGAGAAGATATTTTTCTACTAACCACCGCCTGTATTTTAGGACCGGATACCGGAGCGATGCCATTCAAACGGGCTATAACCGGTTTCACTACGAGTTCGGTCGTTATATAAGCTGACACGGGGTAACCGGGGATACCGATCAGGGGCTTGCCACAAGCGACGCCCAGAATGGTAGGGTGGCCGGGACGAATAGCAATCCCATGCACGATCAACTTTCCCAATTGTTCAACGATACTCGATGTATAATCCCGGCTGCCAGCAGAGGAACCTGCATTAACTACCACCATGTCACAATCATTTAGAGCCCCGGAAACCGCTTTAAGCAATTTGTCATTGTCATCCGGGATAATAGCAAACCTCGAGGTCTCAGCTCCCCATCCCTTGATCTGTTCGGCAAGCATGAGGGAGTTATATTCAATGATGTTCCCCGGCTTCAAGGCAGAGCCAGGCATAACCAGTTCCGAACCGGTTGGAATAATCGCCACGCGCGGCATGCGCCGGACAGGAATCTCAATCAACCCCGCAGCAGATAAAGCCCCCAGGTCATGAGGTTGAATCAAATGGTTTTCGGGTAGCACAAGTTCAGTAGCAACGATATCTTCGCCGAGCGGCCGTACATTATGCCAGGGAGGAACTGCGGCCCGTATCTCAGCATCATCCTGGCCAATCATCTGTATATCTTCGACCATAATTACGGCATTTGTACCCTCAGGCATAGCATTACCGGTATCTACCCAGAAAGCTTGAATGCCTATTTTTAGCCTCTTCGGTTCTGTCCGGGAAGCCCCTAAAGTATCCGCAGCATTAACGGCAATACCATCCATTGCTGAAGCGTGATAATGGGGCGAAGATATCTTTGCCCAAATGGGTTCGGCAGTAATCCGGCTTACTGAACGTTCTACCGGTACCAATTCTCCGGAAAGCGGTTTGAAACCCGATTGTTCGAGGGCAAGAAAATACCTGGATAAGGCTTCTTCAAGAGGAATATCCTCAAGGTATGTTTTTCTAGTCATAATGTATTCCTTTATAAAATTCTGACTATAACTGATTCTCCAGCCGTCAATCCATGTTTATCCAATGGAATCATGGCTAAGCCATCTGCGCGGATTAAAGTGGTTATCAAGTTCGATTCGCCAAATACNGGCGTAGCTTGATATTGATTNTCTGAGTAATTCAAAATCACCGGGACATAATCTTCCCGTCCTGTGGTNGAAGGAATATTTTGTGTAAGCTTNGCCATGACAACCGGTTGTATAGGAGGTTGAAGACAACCGCCGACTCGATAAATAGTCGGACGTACGAAGAGATCAAATACTACCATGGCGGAAACTGGGTTACCCGGCAGGCCGAAAACAGGCTTGCCATTAACCATTGCTAAAATAGTTGGTTTACCAGGACGCAAAGATACACCGTGTATAAGTACTCCCGGTTTACCCAATGAAGCGATAACGTTTGCGGTAATATCCCGGGTGCTGACAGAACTGCCAGAAGAAATTACGAGTATCTCATTCTCCTGAATACCAGCCGAAGCTTGCTTAAATAATTCGTCCTTGTCATCTCGAATTACACCATAAGATTTTGGGACAGCACCTGCCTGTTTGATAAGGCTGCCAATACTATAAGTATTAATATCCCTAACCTGACCAGGTTTGGGAATGTTTTCAGGGGAAACAACTTCATCACCTGCGGAAATGATACCTACTTTCGGACGAATGAACACTGATATTCGGGTAATACCTAAAGCCATCAAACCGCCAATATCCTGTGGCTTGAGAACATGCCCCTGATGGAATAATATTTCTCTATATTTGATATCATCACCGATATTCAGGATGTTTTCTCCAGGAGCCAAAGGACGGGATACTTCGATGGTAGCATCATCAGCTTTTTGAGTGTTTTCAACCATAACAACGGCGTCCGCACCATCGGCTACCATGCCACCGGTATGAACTTTTACGGCTTCTCCACGGCGCACCGAAATATAGGATGAATGCCCCATAGGCATTTCACCAATGATTTTCAGATATGCAGGAAGTCCTTCACTTGCTCCNTAGGTATCACTTGCTCTAACGGCATATCCATCCATTGTAGAACGGGAGAAACCGGGGAGATTCTCAGGGGAATTGATTTCTTCAGCGGTTATCCTGTTTAAAGCTTTTGTGGTATCGATACTTTCTACATTTACCAATGTCTTTAGATAAGGATTAAGCCGGGCTAGGGCCTCCTCCGGGGTAACCAGTTTCAAGAATTCGGACACTGCAAACACCNTTTCAGTTTAAGTAAAGTAAAACGGACTCTATTGTACACGACTTCGCAATGATTGAGGAATTCTTTTGACATCACCAGCAAAAACGGGTTTTATGGGAACCAGGCCGGATTTTTGTAAAAGATTACTTCCGGTTTCACTTAGTAGTAATTCGACCCACGTAAAAGCCAGGTCTTTATGTAAACAAATATTCGGTATGGTCAAGCCAAATAATACAGGTTCACCATGCAGGACCAGTAGTTTTTCCGGATGCGTACCAGAAAGCCGGACTTCGGCTTTTTTATAAAGGTCAGCCATTTCCTGGCGCGACAGGTTTATTTCATCAGGTAGTTCCATAGTCTTTGAATTTCCCGGTCTGCCACGTAAACCATATCCAAAGGAATAACCTGAAGCACTCTCCTGGAAATTGGAACGAGAGATGATTCGGTCATGTTCCGGAGTCATAAGCTTTTTATATAGACCGGGTACTTTATAATACGATTCAGCAAGCTGCAGTACCATCAAGGTACGGTAGCCACCAGGGTCCTCATTCGGATCGGAATGCCAAATAGTCACAGCGTCCCGTTGTATTATGTCAAACCAGTTATGCGCATTTATTTCCTCGCTGTATTTTGACTGTTCGGTATAACGCAAAACCATCCGGCTGGAGGCAAATATCAAATACCAATCAGCATGTTCAGGAACCATCATCATAGGGATAAGATTGTAGTCTGCTGAAGCCAATATACCACAAGGTGCGCCCTGGACAGTATCACGAACTAAAGCAGCACT